>OKTL01000111.1_pt1 | contig 54718 bp, 58 predicted proteins | sample 1606211 | NCBI WGS metagenome assembly OKTL01 (sample SAMEA3879538, study PRJEB24766) | human gut metagenome | biome: human-associated habitat; feature: feces | place: USA | collected 1985/1987 | reverse complement strand
AATTTTATTTATTTTTTGCAAAATTTCTTATCAGCATTAGACCATAGCAAAAAAACGATCCTTTTTTTGATACACATTTACAAACCGATTTTTCTCGCTTCACTTAATAAAAAACGTCCTGTTTCTAGGACGTTTTTTGTACCAACTGGCCAATCACTTTAAACAGAATCTACTCTTCTGCTTTTACTTCTGCTTCCACTCCATTTTCCGACTCTGTATCGCCATAACTAACTTCAATACTCATCGGCCCCTGATTGCGACGCAGGCGGATTGCAAAATCAATAATGTCATCTCCCATGTCAATTCCCCACGGCGAACTTGTCTTGTTTCCGCCGTGAAAAACCATTCCGCGTCGTCCCAGCGTATCTGTGGCAAAATCCGGTAACAGCCATACCCGGTAATCCCCCCAGATCGGATAACCGCCCGGCCACTCGCCGCGTCCAAAATACCCCTTAAACTTTTCCCATGCCGAGTTATCGTCATACCGTTGCATCTGCTTTGCCGAGGCCCACCATCTTCCGGCCGGAATCCGGCTGTTTTCAATCGTCCGTTCCGCCTGAAAAATTTCAAATTGCCGATTCCAGTTATAATTCGGCATATAGGCAAAAACGGCAGCACTCAGCAACGGCAGCGCCGACAAAATCAACGATGTTTTGCGAAAACGCCGCCATCGCAACCATACCGAAACTGCCGGCAATACAGCCAAAAACAACAAATAGAAAATATTAAACCACAAATAAACCTTAGGATCGGCATACATCCATCCCCATTGCGGATATCCCCAGTAAACGAATTTATCCCGCACATATTCCTGATAAAAACTATCGGCCACCATCGCCAGATAAATCAAATCAAACAAACAAAATGCAATAAAAAAAATGTTCATTGTCACTTTTTTCATCCGTCAATCTCCAAGAAAAAATAGTCATAAGTTTTGGCAAAAATAACATTCAGATAAATCACCAGCGGCGACCCAGCCACGATCGACAGCCAATTTCCGATTCCCAGTTGTTGCCCCACCCAGGTCAGCCCGACAAACAACAATTCGAACATCGCCAGCAAAAAGGCCATTTTCCAATAATTGCCCCGGGTTTTTGCAAAGGCCGATTTCATTGAACCGCTGCGCCCAATCAACGAACTGATCCACGCCATCATCGGACGGTAAAAAACCAACGGCGCCGCCAAAGTCATAATTACAACCGTAATCCCGTCCACCACCCGGGTGTCTTCCATATACCGTTTCAAATACAGAGTATACTCATTTGCCCATTCCGAACCGATTCCGAAAAAAGGCGGAATCAGCGGCAACATCAAAAGCGCCGTCACCACAAAAAAAGTAAGTGCCAGCATTTTGGTCGACGGAACCAGTGTATAAAACAACTTAACAGTGGCAAGGTAAGGCTTGCGTTTAAAATAAAAACGAAAAAAGAAACACCAAAAAAGATAATACCCGACCAGCCAAGGCAGAAAAAACACGTCATGCCAACCGTCAATCATTTCAAAACCGGCGATCAAAAACAGCATATGCACAACCGAAAACAACACCATATTCCGGCAATTTTCAAACATATAAGAAAAACTTTCCCGAAACAGCTCTTTCAACGGGATTACCTTAATATCGGCCATAATTACTATCCTTTTGTTCAGTATACAGTATGATTAATCGGATTAAAACGCAAGCGCATAGTTTCCCATAGCTGATACTTATCACCATATTTTTGCGCCAATATGGCGTAATAAGGTTCACAAATATAAACTGCCCGCTTGGCACTGTCCGCCACCGAACGGAAGTGAGCATCATTATTATAGCGCGACTTGTCCACAATTTCCACCTGCCGCAGCGAACCATTCGGATTCAGGAAAGCCAAAATTTCAACGATCATTTCCTCAATGCCCATCGCCCCCGGGTCCAGGTTCCAGCATTGACGTAGCCGTGCGGCAATCGCATCGGTCTCCGAAATCGTCAGATCAGAGAAATATGACCCGGCTTTTCCTCCCTCAATCCCCATGTTCGCCACCTTCGTCCCCTTCTTAATCGAAGCGGTGGTGTCGCTTTCGTCCAAATTCTTTTCCAGCGCATTAACAGAATCCATCAGATTCTTCAAAGCACTGACTTGCGGTAGTTTCGGTTTATCGACCTTTTTCGGCTCCGGCTTTTTGGGTTGCGGCTTTGCTTTCGGCTTCGCCGGTTGCGGCGGAGTCGGACGCTTCGGTTCCGTTTTTTTATCCGGCAGTTTTGGCTTTGAAGGCTGCGGCGGCACTACAAAATCCTGCTTCGGCGGCAAGGGCGCTTCTTCGGCAGGCGCCGGTTCTTCTTCCGGCATTTCGGTCAGTTTTTTTTCTGCTGCCGGCTGAGATTTGGGTTCCGGTTTCGGCTGCGGCGCCGGGGGCACGTTTTTGGCCTTCGCCGGTTTGTCTTCATCGGCAATTTTGGCTTTAGCAGGCAAATTCGTCATTTCCGAAATTTTCACCTGTTCCAAATCCACCATAATCGGCACTTGATCCAACACCATGTCCCGACGCCAAAACAACGGCAAATCAACCACAAAAAGCAGAATTACCGCGGCATGGAGTGCAAGAGATTTATATAGAGCCGATTTCATTTTCTATTTCTTCTTTACCGTCCGCTGAGGTTCGGGATCGGTTTTCAATCCCACTTTTTCAAATCCGGCATTTTTAAGCATCGCCATCAATCCGATCACCCGCCCGTACTGAGCGTCGGTATCGCCGGAAATAACGACGTTGATTTCCGGATTTGCTTCCCGCACCGCCGTTACTTTGGCCACAATTCTATCCGCCGGAATTTCTTCCGTACCGATATAATAATAGCCTTCACTGTCTACACTGATATTCAGTGAAGTTTCTTTTCCGGTCAAATTACGCCCGCCCACTTTCGGCAAATTCAATGCAATCCCCGAAGTCATCAGCGGCGCCGCCACCATAAACACGACCAGCAACACCATCATCACATCCATCAGGTTGGTAATGTTAATCTCGGCATTGCGACGTTTGGAACGCCGGACCCTTTTATGATCGGACGAAACAAAATATACCATTATTCACCTGCCATATCTGCTTTAATCGCCGTATCGTCGATTTCCCGTGATAAAATACTCGAAAATTCAGCCATAAAATTCTCCAACCGGTTGGCATAACGATCAATATCCGAAGAAATCTTATTATAAGCCACCACCGCCGGAATAGCGGCAATCAGTCCGAAAGCGGTTGTAAACAGCGCTTCGGCAATACCGGGGGCAATCGCCGACAACGAATTGCTCTGCGTTACCGCAATTGCATTAAAGCTGTTGATAATTCCCCAAACAGTCCCAAACAGACCGACCAACGGCGCAACCGATCCGGTCGAAGCCAAAAATCCCATCCGGGTGTCCAACTCGTCCAGTTCCTTATCCATCGAAACCGTCATTGCCTTCTCAATCCGCTGTTGCAGTGAAACGCCCCGCAATCCGCGATCGGTTTTCGATTTCAAAATATTTGTCCTTTTCCATTCCCGCATGGCAGCAACAAACATCGCCGACATCGGATCCGACGGGCGATTGCCGATACTGTCATACAAACGGTCAAGCGAGCCGCCCGACCAAAACTTGGATTCAAAACTGCGCGAACGCTGCTTAACTTCACGCAAAGCTCTCACTTTTTCGATGATAATCGCCCACGACCAAACCGAAGCCGCAATCAGCCCGATCATAACAACCTTGGTGACGGTGTCCGAGCTCCATACCATATCCCACATCGACATCGGACTGGCTGCGTCTGCTAAATTCTGCGTATCCATTTTCTACCTCATTTCAACAATTAAATTCAGGTGCCCGGCAAAAGCGCCTACCTTTTGGCAGAAAAATAACATAAAATCATAAACAATCAATTAACCCCTTTCTTTTTTTACAAAAAAATTGACTGTCTGCAGGATCCGATTATAATGCAGCCGATTTAAAATTATTAACACTATTAAATTAACATGCATAAAAAAGCTCTTGTTTTACCTGTCCGCGGTCTGTTTGTCCGCTTTGCTTTTTGTGTGCGGCAAAGTAGATACCTCATGCGAATTAATCGATTCGGCTCCAACCTGCAGTGTTACAACCGACAAAAACATTCCCCTGATCCGCAAAGATACGGCAACCGCCTATATCCTTACCTCAACTGCAGACCTGTTTGTTCCGACAAACAGCCTGATCTGCCGTAATCTTCTTTCAGACAGCTGTCAGATTTACATCTATCACTGTAAAAACGGCTTGGCTGCCAGTCAAATCAACATTGATGATGCCCGTGCCATCCGAAGTTTTCTGCGTTCAAGCCACTATTCTGCTTCCGAAATTGCCGGTCGTTTCAGCAAATTTATATCTATCGCTATCAAGATATCTTTTTTGCTTCGGAGTATAAATTTTCTCCGGCAACGTTGAGCTACGCGGAAACCATTCCCAAAACCTGGGGCATTTACCTGGCTTGTTGGCTGATTTCAGCCTCCCTCGGCGGCCTGTCATCATGTTTTCCGCATCGGCAATGGTACAAAAAACGCAAGAATCAAACCACGCCGCCGACAGCATCCTAACATGCTCAGCCGAAAACGTTTCTTTTCTTACCTGACAAAAAAAGCTCTGTTCACAAAGAACAGAGCTTTTTTTAATCCGATAAGACAACCGCCGCCGTTTTTTCAACTAAAAAAAATCGGTCAGCAACCGCTTATCAAAATCAGATCTGATCGCGCAGCTTGGCAATAACTTTCTCTGCCGACAGCGGACAACGGGTCAAAATCCCTATATCTCGGAACATACGTCCCTCGTCACTGTCGTAGTACTCGGCCAGTTCATTGTAATCATCAGCGATGACTACATAACCTTCTTCACAGAACGATACCTTCATATACCGCCCATAAACATAATCTAAAAATTCATACTTAGCCAGAAGCGCTGCTTCTTCCATCGACATCGGTCCGGGAACATATTGCAATACGCCCATCCGAAGAGGAATCGAGTTGTCATAAAGCGCTTTGATTACGGCCGCTTTTTCCAAGCCATCAATGTTAATTTTAATCATTTCTGCTATTATTTTTAGTAATTCAACATAATACTTATCAGTACGCTTATTGTATAATTTTTCTCCATTTTGTCAACTTAAAAACGATTTCACCGGCTCTTCTTGATAAAACTATCTTTTTTGCAGCATTTCGGCAGGGATCCGGGTCGGGCGCATCCGCTCAAAATCAAAATATACGGCAGTCACTTTTATCTCCGTCAACAATTCTTCGCCACGACGGATTTCCTGACGAATTTCCACCGAAGCGCCTTTCACTTCAACAACATCACAACTCACTGACAAAAGGTCTCCCAAATACGCCGACTTCAAATATTCCGCCGCTGCCCGCCGAACGATAAAGCCTTTTTTTTCTCGGGTCGGTTCATCAACTCTCCCTTCGCCCAGCGCTCGCAAAAACTCGGTTCGTGCCCGCTCGGCAAATTTGAGATAGTTGGCATAATACACAATGCCGCCGGCATCGGTGTCTTCATAATAAATCCGCACCGGAAAATAAAATTTACTTCCTTCAAACAAACCTTGCGGTGCTTTCACTTCTGTCATTCTCAACTCCTTCCTGCTATTCCGGTTGTATTTCAAACAAATCATCCTGCTCATTATACAAACGCACGTTTTTCTGCATTTTCGGCACCCCCAAATATTCGCAACCGATATCCGTAATTACCCGGCCGCGCGGCGTCCGCTGCAAAAAACCGAGTTTAAGCAAAAACGGTTCAACCACTTCCTCAATGGTGTCTCTCTCTTCCGACAATGCCGCCGCCAACGTATCGGCGCCGACCGGACCGCCGCCATAATTACGGGCAATGCAGTTCAAATAACGTTTATCAAACGCATCCAGCCCGAATTTATCCACATTCAGCCGACATAACGCGCTGTCTGCAATGGCGGCGTCAATGCTTCCTGCCGAAGCCATCGCGCCAAAATCCCGCACCCGGCGCAGCAATCTCCCCGCCACCCGGGGCGTTCCACGCGAACGACGGGCAATTTCATGAGCGCCGGCAGCCGACATCGGCACATTCAACAGCCGGGCTCCGCGCAAAACGATTTTTTCCAAATCTTCCGGCGAATAAAATTCCAACCGCAGCGGAATCCCGAACCGTTCGCGCAACGGTGTCGACAAAAGTCCCGAACGGGTCGTTGCCCCCACCAGCGTAAACGGTTGCAAATCAATTTTGACCGACCGTGCCGACGGTCCTTCACCGATTATCAAGTCCAGCTGAAAATCTTCCATTGCCGAATACAGCACTTCTTCAATCGCCGGATTCAAACGATGAATTTCATCAATAAACAAAACGTCATTGGCTTCGAGATTAGTCAAAATTGCCGCCAAATCGCCCGATTTGGAAATCATCGGCGCCGAAGTCGCCTTAAAATTAACATCAAGTTCCTTGGCAATAATCGATGCCAAAGTGGTTTTCCCCAATCCGGGAGGACCAAACAACAGAACATGATCCAACGCTTCACGGCGCATTTTCGCTGCTTCGATAAAAATTTTGAGATTTTCGCATACTTGGCGTTGGCCGACAAATTCCGACAATGCCGACGGCCGAAGATTTACCGGCGCTCCTGCCGTTACCGTTTCATCTTCCGGCAGCTGATGCGGTGTTACAATTCTTTCTTCCATCAATTACACTTCCTTGTTGGCAAATTCTTTAAGTGCCAGCTTAATCAACTGACCGACATCGGCATCGGGCTGGTTGCCTGCAGCCAGATGCACCGCATGATAAGCCTCCAACCGCTGGTAACCGAGATTCACCAACGCCGAAATGGCATCTTCCGTATTCCGGCCATTATCCTCCGCTGTCATTACCGGGGTTGTACGGCCATCAGCAGTGATTGCTGCTGCCAGTTCCGCCGTATCGGCACTTTGCGACAACCCGACTGTCTTACCCTTCAATTCACTGACAATCCGCGCTGCCAGTTTAGGTCCGACCCCGCTCGCACGGGTAAACGAAGCCTTGTCCTGAGCTGCTACGGCCTGCGCCAGCTGAGCAGGAGACAGAACCGACAAAATACTGAGACATACCCGAGCACCCACGCCCTGTACTTTTGTCAACGTCAAAAACCACTCTCTTTCCAGTTGATCTGCAAATCCGTACAAACTGATGTTATCTTCCCGCACCACAGTTTCGATCCATAAACAAACTTCACCGCCTCGTACCAACTTAGAAAGCGTACGGTTGGATGCAAAAACCAGATACCCGACCCCGTTTACATCAATAATGACGCTGTCTTCTCCGATTGTATCCGCAATACCGCGCAATTTTGCTATCATATATTACTCCTGTTACCGATTATGGAGACGAGATTATAGGAATTTTACTACGCCTGCAATCCTTTTTTACATTTTAAGAACATAGGAATTCATCTATGCCGCCCCCTTTTCACCTTTGCGAAATATACCATTTTCCGACACTTACAACTTTTTTGCACGTTTTCAAAATACATACCACCTTTCTCCGTATTCCCCCCTTCTTTCCCTGTTTCCTCACTCCGACTTTTTTACCCTTATCTCCTCCCTCCCCCGTTTCCTCCACTCCGATTTTTTTACCTTTCCTTCCCCTCCAGACTTTTCTCTCTCTGCTGCCGTTATTTCGACTTCTCCCCCGTTTCCTTTCACCCTAGTTCTCCATAGTCTTTCACTTTCCTTTTTTCTAACCTTTTCCTTTTACACATCTACTCCTATTTCTTCCGGCTTTCTCACTTTTTCCCGCTTCAACTTTTCCTGCTCTCTCCTTTTTTACAATCGCAACTTCCTCATACTTTTTCTCCCTTCGATTTCTTCCCCTTCTCTTCCTCCTTTTCCGCACCCCGACTCCCTCATGCTTTCTCTTCACTTCCACTTTTCACATCTTCTTCCTTTTCCACACTTTAATTTTCCCATACTTTTTCTCCCTTCGATTTCTTCCCCTTCTCTTCCTCCTTTTCCGCACCCACTTTTTTCCTGCCACTTTTTCTTCTCTTTTTCCTGCTTCTGCTGTTTCCTTTCTTGTGTCTTTCCCTTTTCCTCTACTCCAATTTCTCCACACCCTTTATCATTTCCCTCACCCCAACATTTTTGCTCTTTTCCCATGCTTGCTTCTTCACACCCGCCATCTTTTTTTTATGTTTTTAAAACAGGGGAAGAAATCTGAAAATACAATTTTTTATTGCACAATTAAAACTTTTAGTTTAGATTATTTCGCGGCACACGAAATGATTTCGTTACCCGCAAGTATCTGAGTGATACCGGGCCTTCAGCAGCTCGTTTCAAACCGGTGTAAGATATAGCACCGACAATCCGCCGGATTACGGCAGAAATATATCCCCGCATAGTCGGGGAGCCTTAAGTGTATGTTCAGAAATCAGCCTATCGGGATTTTAAAGACTTAAGGGATCATGTTTGATATGGTTGTTGAACTCCCCGACCACCTTTTTATTTCAGGTGATTTTATTTTGAAATATTTTACATAAGGATATTAAATGACTGGGCAAACTAAAAATTTTCGCAGTAAAAAACACGATGGTTCGGCCAACCCGATAGATATTTACGTTGGCAGACGTATACACGACCTTCGAACATCCAAAGGCTGGAGTCAAACCCAGCTGGCATCTTTACTGGGAATTACTTTTCAACAAATCCAAAAATACGAAAAAGGCCTCAACCGTATCTCCGCCAGCCGGCTCTGGTATACGGCACAGCTGATGGGCGTATCGGTAGACTACTTTTTCAACGGAATCAGCGTCGAACTATGGAAAGAAAGTTTCAAATTGCTGCCGCCGTTATGGAAAAAACTCGATCTAATCGTCTGATTTTCATGTATGAATGGCTTTCTTGAATATTTTATATTCACCCCTTTTGGTGATTACCTTGCCGAAAGAAACAATAGCGAAAGCTTACCACCTTAAATTGGTAAATTTCTGCTTCCTTAATTGCCGCAACGATTAACGTTGCGGCAATTTTTCTGCCTTTTTTTCATAGGAATTGCCGTCTTTAACCGTTTCCTTGCAAACAAATTCCCATATAAACAGAATTTCTGTCTCGTTAATATTTGCATCTTGCTCTCGATAACCGAGTCCACTGCTTCGCAACCTGGTTGCTACTGCATATGAACGACACTCCAGCATCAATCGCTTCTCCCCTGCCGTTCCCCCTAATTTAAAATGCTCTGCTTTCATTTTATGCAGCGAACACAATATAGATCATTGCCCCGTCTCTCTTGTGTTCCGCCTGCCGGCCACTCCAACAGACGCACCGTGTTCTTCGATGTTTCTAAAGTTTTTGCTTTCGCTCTCGACGCCAAACAAGACTTCCGAAAAACAAAACACCCTTACTTTTGGTCCTATCCTCAAGACACCCGCTTGCATTTTTTGCCTATGCAATCCGTTTTTTTGCTCTTACTTATGAGCATTCATTTCCGAAATGATGTTTTTCATTCCTCTGTTATTAAAATGGCAAATTGCAATGGCCAACGCATCGGATGAGTCGTTATTCTTCGGACGACAGCCCGGCAACAAAATCTTAACCATCGTTTCTACCTGATTTTTAGCGGCTTTTCCAACCCCGACCACGGCTTTTTTAATCTTGTTTGGTTCATATTCGGTTACCGTAATCCCAAACAGCGACGGTGCCAAAATCACGACTCCCCTCGCCATCCCAAGCTTAATTGTCGACGTCGGATTATCGTTCAAAAACACTTGCTCGATAGCTGCTTCATCGGGACGATAAAGCGCCAGCACTTCGTTCAGAGTATTGTGGATAACTGCCAACCGATCGGCAATACTCATCTTGGCGTCGGTCTTAATAAAGCCGTCAGCCACATACCGCATCCGGTTGCTTTCCACTTCAATAATCCCCCAGCCAGTTGAAGAGAGGCTCGGATCCAAACCTAAAATTCGCATATTGTTTTCCGCATATTCAATAACCGTTTTATACTTTAAAAAACAAGAGGGGCGTTACCGCCCCCTGTCTTATTTGACTAAGCTTCAAGCGCCTTCATCACCGTTTCCGAAAACTCGGCATTGTGATAAACCTGCTGAACATCGTCATCATCCTCAAGCGCTTCCAAAAAGTCCATCAGCTTTTGAGCCGTTTCAACATCATCAATGTCGGTTTTAACGACCGGTTTCCAGTCAAGCCGCGATGCCGAAGGCGTACCGAACTTCGCTTCCAACGCTTCGGTTACGGTCCCCAAATCATCCGGAATGGTTTCAATTTCATGAAACTCTTCATCCGAGGTCACATCATTGGCTCCCGCTTCCAACGCACTTTCAAACATCGTATCGGCATCAGCCACTGCCGCCGGATACTTAATGTAACCAATTCTCTCAAAATTAAACGCCACCGATCCGGTTTCGCCCAAAACGCCGCCGCGCTTGCCAAACACGGTCCGAACGTTGCCGGCCGTACGGTTACGGTTATCCGTCAGAGCCTCGACAATAACAGCTACTTTTCCGGGACCAAAACCTTCATAACGCATGCTTACATAATCATCGCCGCCGGCCGTCTGAGTTGCTTTGGCAATGGCACGTTCAATATTATCTTTCGGCATGCTTTCGGCACGGGCAGCCTGAATAGCAAGACGCAAACGCGGATTTTTATCCGGTTCGGGCAATCCGCTTTTGGCTGCAATGGTAATATCACGGGCAAGTTTGGCAAAAACTTTGGCTTTTTTGGCATCCTGAGCCCCTTTGCGATACATAATATTTTTAAACTGGGAATGTCCAGACATTGTAAAATCTCCTACAATATTTTCTTATTTTCGTTAATCAACTACAATCATATATTCAATCTTGGCGTCATTAGCCTCAAATACTCTGATTTTTATGCCGCGGATCTCAATTTCTCCGGGACGGTTGGGATAATTATAGTTAACAAATTCGCCCGACTGCCCGTTGGTCTGATCATATTCCATCACGGTGAAAACAATGCGGTTCAGTTTCACTCCGGCATATTTGATCTCAAACCCCCACGACATTTCGCTTTGGACGATTTTGCTGGTTGTCACCGGCTCAAAGCGAAAATTCTCAGGCGTAACCTGATACTTGGTGTCCAACAGCTTAAGCTTATCGCTACGGATAATTCCGACCCGGTTCAGAGGTTTGCCGTCATTGGCAACCAGAAACACGTCTTTGCCGTCCGGATTAGGAACCAGCGCATAGGCCACGTCATCAATTTCAACCCGGCCGATCACGTCGTATTTTTTCTTGGCTTCAATCAAAATCGGACTCAGACCGGAAACAAACGACGCGTCTTTCGGCGCCACAATTGATTCCTGAGTATAATAGTTTCGGGTATACGACTTGGTATCGGCAATAGAATAACCTTTATAAGCGGTCAACATCTTATTCGGCGCAAAGTTTGAATCGGTCACGGTTTCCGTTTTAATCAACCGCGGGCCGTCCTCGTCAAGATAATCAATATCATAGCTGCTCAAACCGGCCACAAAACTGTCGCGTTCGGGCCAGAAAGAAATGTTGCCGGCATAAATACAGCCGCTCAAGCTCAATACCAATCCTAATACTTTTAGTGTTTTCATCCTGTTTTTCTCTTTAAAAAATTTTGATAATTTTTAACTTTTATATACTATAAAGTTTATTTAGTAAACAACAGATTATCATTTATAGGACATTTTTATGGAGAAACAATCGGGCTGCAGCTGGCAGATTATTTTCATCCCCCAACCGGAAGAAAATCCGTTGTTGGACAGTTTTACCGAAAACTTTTTTCAGGTTTGCGCCTGCAATTATACCGAGGACGGAAACGTCGAATACGTCGGCTATTCGCCGTCACCGGTCGATGAAGCGGCAATGCAGGCCGCGGCCCTCGCCCAGGGACTGAAACTTCCCGCCTGGCGCAGCGAATTTATCCCGGCCGCCAACTGGCTGACCAAAAACGTTATCCGTTTTCCGCCTCTTGAAACCGAAGACTTTTACATCTACGGCACCCACGAGGACACCCCTCCAGCAACTTCAAAAAACGTCTTGCGGATCTACGCGGCGACGGCGTTCGGTTCCGGCCAACACCAAACCACCCGTTCCTGTCTGGAACTCTTAAGCCGCTTATATCATCAGGGCTTTGTTGCCGCCAACCTTCTTGATATGGGATGCGGTTCGGGCATTTTGGCTCTTTCGGCGCTCAGATTATGGCAAAATACCGCGGCCACCGCCGCCGATATTGATGAAGAAGCGGTTATCGTTACCTTACAAAACGCTGCCGACAACGGCCTGAGCCACCGCATTACGGCGGCGGCCGGTGACGGATACGCCAACGATAAAGTTTTGCAAAATGCACCTTACGACCTCATTTTTTCAAACATCCTTGCCCGTCCACTTACCGAAATGGCACCCCGGCTTTCCGCAGCGCTCCAAAACGGCGGCTATGCCGTTTTGTCAGGTTTTACCGCCGATCAAACCGACTGGGTTGTCAGCGCCCATCAGGCATGTGGTTTAACTCTGGTCACCGAGGTCTGTCGTGAAAACTGGCACGCCGTCTTAATGAAAAAAGAAAATAACATTTCGGGAGAAAGCAAATGACACTTGCAGACGTCCGTGAACAACTTCGGCAAAAACAAGCCGAAGCGGCAATCATCACCCGCAACAATCAGTTTATCGGACAAGACGTCCGAAACGACGAAAACGTCATCCGTGCCTTAACTGGCTTCAACGGTTCCGACGGTGTCTTAATCGTCACCTCCGACCGTGCTTTTTTGTTTGTCGACGGCCGATACGAGCTTCAGGCTGCACAACAAACCGATCCGGACGAAGTTGAAGTCATATGCCAAAAAAACATTTCCATTTTCGTAACCGCTTCCAACTGGTTGAAATATCACCAACATTCAAAGACGACCATACTCTACAACTCATGGTGTCTTTCGGCCGAAAACCGGCAACGATTTCAAAAGATGCTGCCGGAGGCCCGTTTCATTGCCGATGCCCGTCCCATGCCGACATCGAAGGCTCATGTTTTTAACCTCCCTCTCAAATACAGCGGCAGTTCCTTCTCCGAAAAACTGACCGCGGTTGGCAATTTTCTCAAACAACGCGGAAAAAGCGCTTGTTTCTGCGCTGCCGCTGACAGCGTTTCATGGCTGCTCAACCTGCGTTCCGACGCTCTCCCCGAAAGTCCGGTATTACGGGCCATGGCCTTGATTACCGCCGACGGACAATACCGGCTTTTCGGCGAAAATCTGCAACTCCCCGCCGATTGCCCGTTCTGTTTTTTGCCGTTTTCCGCCATCGAGTCGGAAATTGCCGCCTTCGCTTCCGAAGCCTGGTTGATGGAATTTAACAAAACACCGGCACAAATCCTTAACATCATGGCCAAACACCACATCGTCCCGGCCGACTTGAACGATCCCTGCCAACAATTAAAGTCGGTCAAAAACAAAACCGAGCTCAAGGGTTTTAAGCAAGCTCACCTGCATGACGGCATTGCCGTGTGCCGTTTTCTGTGCTGGCTTGATCATAATCGCAAACCGATAAGCGAATGGCAAATCGTCGAGAAACTTCGAAGTTTCCGCCAACAACAACCGTTGTTCTACGCCGACAGTTTTGCCACCATTGCCGGCAGCGGCGCCAACGCCGCCGTCATCCACTACCAGCCGACACCGGAACATAACAGCCTCCTGACCAAAAACTCTGTCCTTCTACTTGACAGCGGTGCTCAATATTTTAACGGCACTACCGACATCACCCGGACAATTGCAATCGGACGCCCGGGCAAAGAAATCATCCGCAATTACACAGTTGTCCTCAAAGCACATATTGCGCTGGCTTCGCTCACTTTTCCCGCTGATATCGCCGGCTCAAAAATGGATACCGTCTGCCGCAGCGTTATGTGGCGTTGTCACATGGATTACTCCCACGGCACCGGACACGGGGTTGGCCATTTCTTAAACGTTCACGAAAGTCCGAACAATTTTTCCTGGCGCGGTTCACCACAACCTTTGCAGGCGGGCAATGTCACTTCAATCGAACCGGGATATTACAAAGCGGGCTGTTACGGTATCCGGATTGAAAATTTAATGTACGTCACCCCGATAAAAAATTCGGATATGATGAAATTCGAATTTTTAACTTTAGTTCCTCTTGATAAGCGCCTGATTGATAAATATCTTCTAACCGGAGAAGAACGTACCTGGATTAACAAGTACCATCAAATGGTATACCGGAAGATATCCCCCTACCTGGACAACCGGGAAAAACAATGGCTGCAGAAGGTATGTTCTCCGCTTTAACAAGGAGGAAACGTCATGAAATTTTTTTTGTTGACTCTGCTCTTGCTTGCTTCGGTTTCGGCAGAGGCCCAGCAGTTGCAATATGAAGGCCCAGCCGCCCCTGATCAGCCGCTGGAACAATACTTTGCCGCCGAAGACCAAAATTATAACAAATCGATCATCTATGTCTTTTACGACAACGACACTTGCTACGATTGTCCGCAGGCAATTGATCTGATTGAACAGATATATAACCGTTATTACAAAGACCAATACAGCTTATTCGTCATTGATTACCAAAACGATGACGAATACAACTTTATCGAAACTTATAATTTGCATCTTCCGCTGAGTGTGGTCCTGGTGCGCATCAGTGACGGCGCAACGTTTGGTTTTGAGAAACTGGACGACCTGCCCAACCGAATTTCCGACCCGGAATCATTTACAACCTACTTTCGTTTCCGCGTCAATTCCTTTCTCGGCAACAACGGATAATCCCCTTCCTGCCTGTAAAAAAGCCCCTGTGCTCAGAGCGGGGCTTTTTCTTTTTTCATGGTCAATACGGATCCGAGAACAAAGGCTTGCCGTTCAGCATCTTAATATTCTGTGCTTCCATCACGGTCGCAAAATTCAGCTTACCGCTTTTGATAATATTTCGCACCTGATCGGCCTGAGAAACGTTTGGGTTGGTAAACAAAGAACTCACCCGTAGCTTTTTCGGCACCCCCACCAGCACTTGATGAATACATCCGAGCAAACTGCCGGCAACCAGTTCATACGCCATCTCTTCGCTGATACCTCCCGAACCGGCATACTTGACCAACGCATTCACGGCATCGGGCACGCTGTTGGCATGAATGGTTGAGAAAATCAGGTGCCCCGACATCGCCGCCTGCAACGCCAGACAGGCAACTTCCGGCGTCCGGATTTCTCCCAGCAAAATGTAACGCGGTGCCGAGCGCAGAGCCGACTTCAATCCTTCTTCCCACATGCCGCCGGGTGCGGAGGTCTGCTTGCACAACCCGAAATCTCCGCTCGGACATTGATAAATACCGTCCAGTGGCATTTCAATCGGGTTTTCGATCGTAAAGGCATAACCGCCCTCGCGAGTCAAAAATTCCTTTAACAAAGAAGCCATGGTTGTGCTTTTGCCCGAGCCGGTAGCCCCCGACACCAACAGCAACCCTGTCGCCTTTCCCAGCGAACACAGATGGTTGGCCAAAATCGGCGGAAATCCCAAATCCTTAAAATCCGGCACTGTCCGCGGCATTTTCCGCACACAATACTGAACACCGTATAAAGAAATCGTCCGTTCCACTCGGTAATTATAATTTTTATAAATGATCAGATAACTCGGTTCGCCGTCATAACCTTTTTCCACTGCCGCCAGAAACTCTTTATAATCGTCAAAAGTTACCGGTTTCAAACCGTAAGAAGTCTTTTTGCTCCAAACAAAAGCTTCCTTCTGCGGTGTAATATAAATATCCGAAAACTCTTCGTCATTAATTGCTGCCATTTTATTTATCCTGACCCAAAAAACACATATTCACCCCAAAAACAGACACTTTCCCCATTTGAACGATTATAATCAATTTTTTTGTTGGTGGCTATTTAAATTTATGTTACAAATACATATTGACAAAGCTGTCAGATCAATTATACCCCCTATCGTTATAACAATCAGCACATATGGTGAAAAATATGCAGGATATGACCTCCGGCAACCCGCTAAAATTAATTGTGAAATTTTCCGTTCCGCTTCTGATCGGCAATATTTTTCAGCAAATGTACAACATCTCCGACATCATCATTGTCGGACGCCTGATCGGTATTCAGGCACTGGCGGCCGTCGGCGTTTCGTCACCGTTGTTTTTTATGCTGGTTTTGGTCAGCATCGGTTTCACCAACGGTTTGACCGTCATTGCCGCTCAACGGTTCGGTGCCCGCGATTACCGGGGTTTGCGCCGTTCCGTCACCACCGCCACCGTTCTAAGTTCCGTTTTTACACTGAGCGCCAGTGCAATTATGCTGTTTTCACTCGATTACTTATTCCGAATTATGAACGTACCGCAAGAGATTATCCGCGACGCCAAAGACTTCATCAGCATCATTTCCTACGGTGTTATCATGATCGTGTTTTTTAACCTGCTTTCAGGTTTTATGCGGGCTTTGGGCGACAGCAAAACACCTTTGTACTTTCTGATTTTCACCACTTTGCTCAATATCAGTTTCAACATCTTGTTCATCTACTGGTTCCACCTCGGTGTCAAAGGATCTGCCCTCGGTACTGTCTGCGCCATGACGGTTTCGGTCATCTGCTGTTTATTTTACATTGGCAAAAAATTTCCGCTTCTTCACCCCAAAGCCGAAGATTGGAAACTCAACTGGCAGTTCAGCAAACAGCACCTCAAAATCGCCGTGCCGATGGCCATCCAGTTTTCCATCATTGCTATCAGCGCCGCCATTACGCAAAGCGTTTGCAACTCTTTCGGCCCCGATACCATTGCCGCTTTCACTTCGGCGATGCGGGTCGAACAGCTGGCAACTCAACCGATGGTCTCTTTCGGCGTCGCAATGGCAACCTATGTGGCACAAAACTTCGGCGCCGGCATGATCGGCCGCATCCGCCGCGGCGTTTTCGAATGTTCGATGATCTCTCTTGTCCTCAGCCTTTCTCTGGCTGTCGTCATGTACCTTTTCGGAACCCACATCATCGGCATTTTCGTTTCCAACGAACACCACAACGTCATCGAAATCGCACAAACCTACCTCAACATCAGCATCCTCTTCTATTTCTTTCTCGGCCAGATATTTATTTTCCGCAACTCTTTGCAGGGAATGGGCAATGCTGTCATACCGATGCTCTCAAGCATTGTCGAACTCGGTATGCGGGCTTTTGCCGCCATTTATCTGGCCGCCCGGCTCGGATATGTCGGCATTTGTTATGCCAGCCCGATTGCTTGGATCGGCGGATCTGCCGTCGTCAGTCTCGGCTACTTCTGGGTTATCCGCCGTACCGGACAGCGTTATCTCTACCAACGGTTAACGCCTGCGGCCGCATACAAACGCACCCACGGCCAAAATCAACCCGATCCCCAACATCAGCAGACAAATCAGCAATGAGCGTTCGTCAACCAGAATATTGCTTAACAAAAGCTCTATATACTCATTATCATCTTCATAATTGTCTTCCAGATAATGCGGTATGATCTTGTCTACGCCGTCTTTAGAAATCTGCACGGTCACATAACCGAACTTCTCAATTTCCCCGCGCGTTTTCTGCCCCGAAGACATCAGCGTCACCACCGGAATTCCTTGTGTTTCTCCTTTCCAGTACTGGTGAATATGTCCGGCTAAAATCAAATCCACCCGATGCTGCCGCAAAAGCGCCGCCATGCGTTCAGTCGACCCGTCAACATAAATTTTTTTCTTCCATTGGGGTTCCGACAACGGCGGCACATGGGTATAAACAATACAATACTTGTAATGGGGACGGATTTTTTCCAACACATCTTCCAACCAAGACAACTGAGCTTCATTGTATTTCTCTTCCGAAGAATCCAAACCGATAAACATCACATCTCCGTAAGAAAACCAGTAATAAAGCGGGCCGAACAGCATTTTGTACAAAGACTTGTCCTGCCGTCCGAAATGATTGGCAATTTCGTGATTTCCCGGAATCATATAAAAAGGAAACTCCAGCTTTTCATCAAGTTCGGAAATAATCCAGCGAAAATGGCTGATATTGCGATAACGCACCAAATCGCCCAAATACAAAATAAATTGGTTTCCTTCATCCTGAGCCAAACGTACAATTCTCTCAATCGGTGCATTTTTCGCACCGCTGTCACTGGCAACCGCAAACGAAAAAGCTTCGCTTTCAGGAGCCATCACTTTTCCGCCCGGCGCAATATAATTATTTTCGGGCGGAATGGCAAAAATTTCAATCGCCAAACTCCGCACCGTCAGAAAAAATAACGCCGCAATTATAAAAGTTTTCGCTGCAGCCATACCGATATGACATCTGCTGCATTTAGTCATAATTTCAGTTCCTCCGCTTTCACATCGGTTCAATTTTGTCACATCCTGCGCGATGATGCAAGCCGAAAAAATTGTCTAATCTGCATATCGTCATATTAGAGTTAGCTCTAAAACAAACATTTTATTGACATCCGGCATCATTTATGATTAGCCTTAATTCAAGGAGAGAACAAATGGGATATTCTATCGGACAAGTAGCAAAAATGACCGGCCTCACCGCCCATACGCTGCGCTATTATGAAAAGGAAGGTCTGTTGCCGTTCCTGAAAAAAAACAGCTCCGGGTTGCGTGTATTTTCCGACAACGACCTCGGTTGGCTGGCAATGATCGAATGCCTCAAAGACACGGGCATGCCACTGAAAGGAATCAAACAATACATCGATTGGTTTATCGAGGGCAATTCTACCCTGCTGCAACGCTTGGAAATGTTTAAGAGCCAAAAAATCAAAATCGAAGAACAAATCGCTCTTTTCAATAAACACCTGCAAAAAATAGACTATAAAATCAAACTTTATGAAGAAGCGGTCAAAAAGGGCAGCCTTGAGCTTGCGGCCGCCGAAAAACATCTGAGCGAAGAAAAGAAACATCTCTACGGCCACAAGTAATAAAACAAAAAGCACCGTAACGGTGCTTTTTTGTTTTATGGTGCCGACAGAGAGACTCGAACTCCCGACCCACTGATTACAAATCAGTAGCTCTACCAACTGAGCTATGTCGGCATTATTTTTTCTGCCTTATATAACGCTGACAAACATTTGTCAATAAAAATATGACAGCGGCAGCATTTTCTACCAGCTTTTAATCCACGCGATCCCCTGCAAAATTCCGTAAGCCAGCACCACATAACGAAACAACTTGCCGCAAAACATCGCAACATTGACCGTCAGCAAATTCGCCCGCATCATCCCCAACACAAAGGCCAGCAAATCTCCCACCGCCGGCAAAAAGCAAAAAAAAGCCGACATCGCTCCCTTACCGGCCACAAAATGCTGTACTTTAACAATTCTTCCCCGTTTAATTTTCAAATACTTTTCCAACCATTCGGTCTTTCCCAGATACCCGAGATAATAGTTGGTCATGCCTCCCAGCCAGTTGCCGACCGATGCCGCCGCGACGCAAATCCACGGATTAAAACCGCTGCCGATCATTGCGGCAAAAACTGCCTCAGAACTCATCGGCAGAATCGTAGCTGCACCAAAACTAATTACGAACAAACCGACATAACCATACGCCATCATATTTTCCAACATTCGCCTTTCCCGGATATCATTATGCATATTTTCGACCGAAAGTAAAATTCTTTATAAATCCTGCTAACGGCAGCAGTCTGCCGACAACACATACCTAAGAATATAAACTTTTGTTATTTAGGTCTTCATATCCGTAAATATAATTTGCATAGATATAACAATAAAATACACCTTATTTTGCTGCACTTTGACATTATTTAACAAATAAAGGTGCAACAACAACAAATTTAACTGCTCTATTTATAAGGATTTATAATGATATATGGATATATTCGGGTCAGCACCGATAAACAAACCACCGAAAACCAACGATTTGAAATCGAGAACTTTGCCCAGAAAAATGGCATTGCCATCAACCGTTGGTTTGAAGAAACAATTTCCGGCGCTACCGATTTCCGACAGCGCAAACTCGGAAAATTGCTTAAAAAGCTGACAAAAAACGATATTTTAATTGCCTCGGAAATTTCGCGTCTGGGGCGTAACATGCTGCAGGTGATGACGATTCTGCACTATTGTCTGAGTGCCGAAGCTCAGGTCTGGACCATAAAAGACAATTACCGTCTCGGTAGTGACATTCAGTCAAAGGTGCTCGCTTTTGCCTTCGGCCTTTCGGCTGAAATCGAACGCAATCTCATTTCCCAACGTACCAAAGAAGCGCTCAGCCGAATAAAATCCGAGGGCAAGAAACTCGGCCGCCCGTCGGGCCGCGGCAACAAAAAACTAAAACTCACCGATGTTGAAGAACGCATCAACCGTATGTTAGAAAAGAAGGTCCCCAAGGCCCAAATTGCCCGACAGCTCAAAGTCGACCGTATGACACTTTTACGTTTTCTGAAACGGCGACAAAAACGCATTTTCTCCGAGGTGGCAGCTGCCTGATATACAAATAAAAGCAACGAATCGTCTTTTATTTGTTGAAATCTGCAAATTATCTGATACAGTACTTTTTGTGATATATTTATTCACAAAAGTTTTAATAACCAAGGAGACTTTACATGAACTACAGAACTATTCTTTTGGCAACTGCAACTGTTATGTTTGCTGGTGCTGCCAACGCCGAAGATTTTACCGGCTCGCTGTATCTTCCGGGTGCTGGAAAGGTATTATCCAACACTTCAATACAGTATGACCGCACTAAATTAAAACATAACGGTGGTGCAGCTGAAGATTTTCGTGTTGCCGAAGAAATCACCTATGGCGTTACCGACAATTTTGCCGTTGTGGCAGAACTCGGCAATCAGTTTGATACCAAAGGACTGACAAATCAGGAATACAATAACGACCACAACTTTGATTACACCATCGGTGCGAAATACAATATGCGAAACGGCAATTGGCTGGCTCAAATTGGCGGTTCTTACTATACCTTCAACCCTAAAAGCTGGTACGGCCATCGCAATACAAATTCCAGATGGTACAAACAAGTCGAAGCCAACGCCCAGTTAGGTTATGCTATGCAGGACGGTTGGACTCCGTACACTTCGTTCACAGCCACCAGCCCGATTGATCAGGCTGACCGTACCATGGAATACTCCTGGTTCAACGGCGTTCACAAAAGCGGTAACAAATATGCCGTTGACGCCGGTATCCGTTACGACTTTGTTCTTGACGGAACCAACACCAACACCTGGTGGGCACAGGCCGAAGCCAACTATTTTGTAAAAGATAATGTTGCCGTCGGCGTTTTCGGCGATTATTATCTGGGCGGAAATTACAGCGACGTAGTTGATTACAGCTACACAGTAGGTATCAACGCCAAAGTATTGTTCTAATTCAATACTTTCTGAAAAAGCACTGCCCCGGCAGTGCTTTTTTTTCACCGGTACCACGTTTTTTCCGTTTGTCATAAAAGTACCCTAAAGGACGTCAACCAAAGTTCATGTTTCAACCTCCCGAAAACGCCCTATCTAAATTTATTATTCTTTAATCTTTCCGTACGATAATGTTTCCGTTCCGCATAAGGAGAATTGCCATGAAATCCAACAGTCTCAAAATTATCCTGATCGCCGTTGTGGCGATTGCCCTGTACATCACCTGGCCTTCGATTCTGCCGGTCGGAAATGAAAATGCCGCCGTTGCGGATATTGCCATCCCCCAAAACGATCTTTCAGATACCGAAACAGAAATACCTTTTGCCGCCGAAACGGTTGCCCTCCCCGAAGAAACAATCCGTTATCTGCAAAATTCGTTATTATACGGCAACTATTATAACGAAAACCAAAAATTTGTCGTTTATTTCACCGATATCTCCTACCCGTCATCTTTCTTACCGGCTTTGAATAATCTTTCGCAAAACAAACCCTACAGCGAAGAATATGCTTTTATTCCCCGCGGCAAAAACACAACCGGACTTGCTGCGACGGAAACCTCTGCCGACCAGACCTTTATCAACTTATGCCGCCAATTTTGCGTTATTAACCCGCAACGTAACGAAATCTTCTATATCGACGGCATCGGCACCGAAGACGCACGCGAAATCGGCAACATCTTTGACGGCTTGGAAGACTGGTAAAGACAGGGAAAACGTCCTGTCCACAAACAAAAAAGAGAACAGCCTCAAGCTATTCTCTTTTTTCCAGCATAAACCGCGATTAAAATCCGAGAAACTGTTTAAACGCGTCATTAAACCACTCGACCGGAACAATCCGGTTGTCTTCGCCTTTTACAAATTCAAAATAAGGCGTCACATCCCATCTTTCCCAGGCCTTTCCTTCAAACAAATACTTCTTCATACATTCAATAAAGGTCTCCGAGCCTTCAATCATAAACATATGAACATGGCGACCGTCGGGATTACCGGCAAAGAGTTTGTCACTAACCGGCTCGGCAATCATCTTGTAACTGTTGCCGTGAGCGTACATCCTGTAATTATGCGCATATTCGCAAGAAAAAAAGCCCCTCAGCATATTCATGATCGGATAGTACAAATCGGTGTCGGTTACAGTAATACCTGCTACATAATAAATTCTTTTTTTCATAATATAATGTTTTTATAATAATCTTTGTCTGTTTTTACCATATAACAAACCCCCCGTAATGTAAAGACCGATTTTCCCCGACCTCGCTGCTCCCGCAACATGCCCCCGCTTTAACCTGTTGACGAACCGCCGTTTACGCATTATATTAAGGCTGTCAGTAAATTTAACAGGAGAAACCAAATGGGAAAATGTAACAACCCGAATTGCCAATGTGAAGATTGCCAGTGCGGTGATAACTGCCAGTGCGGTAAAGACTGCAGCGAAGGAACCGGCAACTGCGGCAACAACGGCAAATAAACGCGCCCAAACAAAACTTCAGCCGGCATTGCCCGGCTTTTTTATATCCTGAAAACCACGCGCTCAGCGCATAGTTTTCAGGATATAAAAAAGAAGCAGCGGTCCTAAACCGCTGCTTCTCACTTTTGCAGAGTAAGTCAAACTTTTTTGACCAACTCAAAAATTTCTTCGGCAGAGCGAATTTCAACAATCCCTTCCCGGTCGATTTTTTCCCAGATCGACCGTTGATGCAGATTGGCAAACCACAACGGATAAGTGACAATCCCGCGTCCGGCGGCCGCATTTCTCGGATGATCATCGCAGAAAAAACTGATATGATAACCTTTCGCCGCTTCTTCCAGCGCGGCGGCCTTGGAACTTCCGCGACCGGTATAGATAATCCGGTCGAAAACGTCGCCGAAAATACGGCTGAGATTGCTTTCGCGCTTACGGGTAATGTCTTCCCGATCGGTCACGCTGGTAATGATCATCAGATCAAAATCCAGCAACTTCAGCTTTCTAACCAGTTCCGGCATGCCGTCAACTGCTGAAAGCGATGCCATAGCATCCGAATTGTCAAAATATTCGCCAAACTGCTGATAAGGAACCGGATCGCGGAGATAATCAGCAATAACGGCATCCCATTGACTTTGGCTCAGCTTTTGCGAGGTAAACTTTTCGTATACACCTTTCATGGTTGCCCACAAATCCAACAATACGCCGTCCACATCGAAAATAAACAGTTTTGCTGCCATAAATAATACGATTTAAAAAGTTAAACAAAAAAATCACAATACAACATGTTTTTACCTCAACCCGGATTTTTTGTCAAGAACCACTGCTGCCCGCCCATCTCCCTTTTCCTCCATTCCGATCGATTTTCCTCTCACCGCTTTAACCGTCTTCTTCCTTCTGCTCAAACCTTCCTTCTCCACTCTCGTATTCTCTCTCCTGTCAGTATCACCCAACATCTTCTTTCTCCAACCTGCCTTCTCTTTACTTCTTCCGTACTGATTTCTCCTTTTCCTCTATACCGCACATTTTTTCCTCACTCCCCCTCTTTTCCACCGCCTGATCTCTCTTTTCACTTCTTAACTCATCTGCCCCTCTCACCTATACGACTTCTCTTCCCCTCGCCGTCACTTCTCACACGTCGTTCGGTTTTCCGGCGTTCTGCAGTCACCTTTCGCTTATAGGCAAACCACTTCCCGGTGGTTTAAAATCCGAGATGCATTAATCAAACAATAAAAAAACCACCCGTTGGGTGGTTTTTTTATTGTTTGGCTGCCCCACATGGATTCGAACCACGATTAACGCAGTCAGAGTGCGCTGTCCTGCCGTTAGACGATGGGGCAATTATCTAAAACAAAAAATGTTCTATGTCATTTGAAAACAAATGTCAATAATAATTTTAAACTTTGAAAAAAATTTATTCGCTTTCTCCAACAAGTTGCCTTTTTTTGCGTGGCTTGTCTCTTACTCATGGCTTTGGTCTTCTTAAAAATATCGGCCCTGCTTCCCGCCTATCACAACAAATCCAAACAGTCCGATCTTTTAACCGGAGTCAAATAATAAAAAGTATACAATAAAACGTTGATTATTTATCTACAACTTAGGAAAAAAGAACTATCCTGTCAACATCTTATTATAACAAAACAAATTAAAATCAACTCTGCATTTTGCGGTGTCGTAAAAAAAGGAACGTTTAAATGCAGCACCTTCATGAAACCTCTGTTTTCCGCATACTACACCCCCAAAAGCCTGAAACTTGTTTTCCTAGGTATAAAAATATCATTTTCTTTCCGGCATATTCCTTGGATCAAACGCCTTATTAAACCGGATGTGTCGATCATCGTCCCGGTTTACAACGTTGAAAACTATCTGAGACAATGCATGGACAGCATCGTCGACCAAACACATACCAACATCGAAATCATTTGCATCAACGACGGCTCTACCGATCAATGCAGTGCTATTTTAGATCAATATGCCTCTCAAGACCGTCGCATCACAATCATTACCCAACCCAACCGCGGTCTGTCGGCAGCACGCAACGCCGGTCTCAAGCGGGCAAACGGCAAATACATTTTGTTCGTTGACAGTGACGACAGGCTTCAGCTCCAAACTGTTGCCGAACTGTACCGGCGAATCAGCAGATCAGCGGCGGATATTTGCGTTTACGGCTTCCGTTACGGCCATGAAAACAAATCCAACCTTCCGCTTAATTATTACGGATTGTCGGCAGACAGCATCTTTACCTATGAACAAATTTCCGAAAAAATTTTCGGCCGGGTCAGCGTATGGTCAAAGATGTATCGCCGCCGCTTTATCTGCCGCCATAACTTAACGTTTCCCGAAGGACTTATCTTCGAAGACGTTATTTTTCATGTCCGCTCTTTTGTTTATGCCTCAAAAATTTGCCAGCTTAACCAGCCTTTTTATTACTACCGCACCGACAACCAAACATCAATAATGAACAGTTCTGCTGCAGACAACCGACTTCTTGATATCCTCCGAGCAGTTGACATGGTTTATTCTTTCCTGAAAGAAGAGAACAAAATTACGGCAATGAAAACACAATTCTGTTTATTCATGATGTGGCACCTCAGTTCGCATTTACAGCGAGCTGCAGAGCCGATAAAAAATCGACTTGCTGCAGAAACACTTGCATGGCTGAACCGCCACGATGATATACGCCGCACAATGACCGCCAATCCGATTTTACAAAATTTTTACAGCCGCCTGCAATCTAAAAACTGATGAAAACTTTGCTCCCCTTTCTCAAATAATCAGAATATCCCTTCTCTCTCCTCTGTCATCCGGCTTTGCTTCTTCCGTCGCCTTAATATTCCCCGTCCAAGCCAACATCATACGTACAGCTGTTGCCCGAACGCTCTTCACCTTTTTTCCTTCCCGATAAACGATTTCTGTCTCAAAACAAAAGGCGGCTGATGCCGCCCCTTGTCCTCAACTACTTTTTATCTTCGATATCGGTCTTAATGTGCAGTTCCTTCATTTGCTGCTCGGTCACAAAGTTCGGTGCCTGCATCATCAGGTCCTGTGCCTTGCCGTTAAGCGGAAACAAAATCACGTCGCGAATGATCGGCTCATCCAACAGCAGCATTACCAAACGGTCCATTCCGTAAGCCGAACCGGCGTGCGGCGGCGCGCCAAACTTAAAGGCACTGATCATGCCGCCGAACTTATTGTCCACCACGCTGTTGTCATAACCGGCAATCTCAAACGCCTTGTACATGATCTCCGGTTCATGGTTTCGTACCGCACCCGACAACAATTCAACGCCATTGCAGACAAAGTCATATTGATAAGCGAGAATATCCAGTGGGTTTTTGTTAAGCAGTGCATCCATCCCGCCTTGCGGCATCGAAAACGGATTGTGCGAAAATTCAACCGCACCGGTTTCTTCGTTTTCTTCATAAAACGGAAAGTCAACAATCCAACACATCTTAAACGCATTTTCATCCACCAGTCCCAGTTCTTCCGCCACTTTATTGCGCAGCCGGCCGCTGAACTTGTCAAACCTGACGCCGGCGCCCGCCATAAACAGAACCGCGTCGCCGTCTTTGAGGCCGAACTTGTCTTTCAGTTCATTCATCTTTTCTTCATCAAAGAAACGGGCAATTCCCTTGGCGCCGGCCGAGGCCAGAGCAACATAGGCAATTCCGCCGAAACCTTCTTCTTTGGCATAAGCATCCAGCTTGTCAAAGAAAGAACGCGGCTTATCGGCAATCCCGGCAACCGTCATCGCTTTAACAGTTTTGCCTTCCTTAACCAAATTATCATAAACGCCAAACCCGCTGTCACCGAAGAAAGCCGTTGCATTTTGCAACACCAGCGGATTGCGCAAATCGGGTTTGTCGGAACCGTATTTCATCATCGCCTCACGGAACGGTATCCGAACATAAGGTGCCTGATCCACTGTCTTGCCGTTGGCAAATTCGTTAAAAATCGTTCCCAACGTATGCTCAATCACCGCAAAAACATCGTCCTGAGTAGCAAAGCTCATCTCCATATCCATTTGGTAAAACTCGCCGGGAGAACGGTCGGCACGGGGATCTTCATCACGAAAACATGGTGCAATCTGAAAATATTTGTCAAAGCCCGAAACCATCAGCAGCTGCTTAAACTGCTGCGGCGCCTGCGGCAAGGCATAAAACTTGCCCGGATTAAGCCGCGACGGCACCAAAAAGTCGCGAGCGCCTTCCGGTGACGATGCGGTCAAAATAGGTGTCTGATATTCGGTAAACCCCTGTTCGCGCATCAGCTCGCGGGAACGTTGAATCACTGCCGAACGTAGCAAAATATTTTTGTGAATACGCTCTTTACGCAAATCCAAAAAGCGATACTTCAGGCGAATTTCTTCCGGCGCATCGTCCTCAACCGCCACCTGAAACGGCAGCACTTCAGCCTGCGAATATACCTTAAGTCCGTCAACCTTAATTTCAATTTCGCCGGTCGGAATATTTTTATTAATGTTTTCACGGATCACCGCTTCGCCGTCAATACCGATCACCGATTCCGCCCGGATGTTTTGAACCTGCTCAAACAGCGGCGACCCGCTGTCAAACACGCATTGGGTAATGCCGTAATGATCGCGCAGATCGACAAAGCACAAATTGCCGAGATTGCGTTTGCGGTGTATCCACCCTGCCAGTTTAACCCGTTTGCCGGCATCCGATGCTCTCAGCTGCCCGCAGGTAAAATTACGATATTCGTTCATTTGAAAACCCCAAATTTGATTAACATGCGGCTTATATTAGGGCAAAAAGAAACAAAAGCAATAAAAAACTCACATATCCGCCATTAAAACAATCTTAAACATATGCTGCTAAATTAGCCGCAAAATCAATAATGGAATTAGATATGCAAATAATTGACAATACCGCAAATCTTGAGCAGTTATGCAACCGCCTGTCCGCTCATTCTTTTATCACCGTCGACCTGGAATTTATCCGCGAAAAAACATACTTCCCGCTTTTATGCCTGATTCAGGTTGCAAGCGAAACCGAGGCCGCCATCATCGACCCGCTGGCCGAAGGAATCGATCTCGGCAGTTTTTTCTGCCTGATGAAAAATCCAAACGTTATCAAGGTGTTCCACTCCTGCCGTCAGGACGTGGAAATTATTTTCGAACTGTCAGGCATTATTCCGCAACCTTTGTTTGACACTCAGGTGGCCGCGATGGTATGCGGCTTCGGCGAAAGCATCAGTTACGAACGCCTGGTCAAAGCGATTCTCGACATCGAACTTGATAAAACCGACCGTCTGTCCAACTGGCAGCTGCGTCCGCTCGACGCCCACCAGCTCGAATACGCTGCCGGCGATGTTACTCATCTGATCAAAATCTATCAGCACCTCATCCAGCAAATGACACGTCTGGAGCGTACCGGTTGGATTGACGAAGAAATGCAAATTCTCAGTCAGGGAACTACCTATATCATTCCGCCCGAAGAAGCCTGGCTGAAAATCCGCCACCGCTCTCACAATGCTAAAGTATTGTCGGCTCTGAGGGATCTCGCTGCTTGGCGCGAGATGCGGGCCCGCGACAAAAACGTTCCCCGTCAAAGCATCGTCAAAGACGATTTTCTGATTATGATCGCCACCGCCTGTCCCAAAAACAAAGAAGAACTGATGAACATCCGCGGCATGCGCAAAGACGTTGCAACCGGTCGCCTGGCCGACGAAATTCTTGATGTGCTCGAACATATGAAGATTGATCCCAAACTGGCCAAACAAACCCGCCATGACAATATCAACGGTATTCCCGCATTAGCAGAACTCTTGAAAATGCTCTTAAAAATCGTTGCTCAGCGTGAAGGTGTAGTTCCCCGTCTCATTGCCGGAGAGACCGAGCTGCAAAAACTGGCAGCTTTCAAGGACAAAGACAATCCTGCGCTCAGAGGCTGGCGGCACAAAATATTCGGCGCCCGCGCTCTCAAACTGCGCAACGGAGAATTAAACATCCGTTACGACCCCGAAAAAAAAGATATCGAATTTATTGAGATTAGTCGTGAGAAGCCCGGCGAATTCGATCATTAATCGCCAACCCGATTCCGTATTCGGGGATCGGTGCTATTGCCAACGTCCGTTCCCCCGCCGTTGCATCCGCCTGCCGCAAAAAAGCAAACAGATTGGCGGCTGCCTCACGCAAATCACCGCTCGGACTGAGATTCAAATCGCCGTCTCTGGTGCCAAAACCGATATAAAATTCATTTTTCTGCGGCTTTTCGGCATTGATCCGCAACCGATGTCCCGGTGCATAATGGCGTAAAAGCTGTCCCGGCGCGCTGGGGCGATCAGGTTCACCGTGAGAAAGCAATACCTTTTCTCCCAAAAAGTCTTCAATATCCTCCCGCGTGGTGCCGCCTGCACGCAAGATCACAACCGTCGCTCCGGTCACATCCAAAATTGTCGATTCAACGCCAACCGGACATGAACCGCCGTCTAGAATCATATCCACCTGATCGCCCAACCCGTCATACACATGCTGTGCCGTGGTCGGACTGACCGACTTGAACAAATTCGCCGACGGTGCCACAATCGGCACTCCGCTTTGACGGATCAGGGCCGCTGCTACCGGATGATCGGGCATACGGACAGTTGCCGTCGGCAGCCCCGAACAAGCCAGATCGACCCCGGCATGCGAACCGCGCCGTTTCAATACCATCGTCAAAGGCCCCGGCCAAAAACGACGCGCCAACGCCCACACCCGCTGATCGGCTTCCACATATTCGGGCAACGCGTCAAAATCGGCAATATGAGAAATCAACGGATCAAAAGTCGGACGTCGCTTCACTTCAAAAATCCGTGCCACTGCCTGCGCATCATAAACATTTGCACCCAAACCATACACGGTTTCGGTCGGCATAGCAACCAAACCGCCGTCTTTAATCACTTGCGCTGCTTTGGCAATATTATATTCATTTGCCTCATATATGCTTTTCATCTTCGTTCTTCTTTACTGGATTTTAGTTACGGCCGCCTTTGCCGCCCTTAATATACTTACCGGTTGCTTTTTTGTTTTTGCCCGACATTTTCTTAGGCTGCTTTGCCAGCTGATCATTGAGTCTGATCGACATCTCGGTAACTTTATTTATATAAATCAAGTTACTGCTCGACGGAGACATTGGGGGAATGTTTCGCTCCGGATGATCAAAATCATGAAGGATACAGGTTTCAAAGTCAAAAACACAGGCCGCATGTTCGGGCACCATGATTTTTTCAAAATACAAAGCGTCGTCAATGATTTTTGCCCGTTCCAACCGATGCAGCCAACGATGGAATTTTTTCTCAATCAGACACAGTTTATTAAAATCATTAACTTCGCTCAGACTTGAAACATCATTTGGAGAATAAACCGGAATGGTATGATGACGGTCAAATTCCGGCCCCTCGATTCGGTCGCCGTTTTCGTCCAAAACCACCACGTCCCAGGCTTCCCCCTTTTCATACATTTTTTTAACCAAGGCGTCGGTATATCTCTTGTCCACTCCCCCCCTGTCCAACATATGCCGAAACTCGCTTTCCCGGGCACTTATAAAAGTTTTAATGAACGAATTTTTCTCGCGAAAATCCACGAATTCTTCCGCGCAGTTATTACGAACAAAATCGCGAAAATCATTAATCCGCATCGCCTGCACCAAATTCGGCGGCAATTGCATCTCTTCCATCCGGATGCGGATAATCTCTTCAACCGAATGGTAGGTCGGAAAGCTGTTCATATCAGCCCATGCCTTGTTTCTTTTTAAAGCTTTGATATAGTCCTCGGGCGTATAGCTTTGCACTCCGGCATTTTTAAGGGCATAACGGTAATGAAAGGAAAGGTAACTTTTGTCTACGGCATAGATATCACCGTTACAATCATCCCGGATCAAAAGTTTGTATTCCGGCTCAATCGGCCGTTCCGGCGTAATGGTGCAGGAATAGTTGTTGTTGTAAAGATAATGGCGCAGCCCTTCGCGTAACTTATGTTTAGCCTCGCCTTCCGGCAAACGCTTCAAAATTCCCATCGCCGTATTCAGCGTTTCGAAAACAAAAAACCGATACCTGAGATGTTCCACAAATTCCCGGCGTCTCTTATTGGCCACGTCAGTCGCTCCTTATCAATTTTGTTACATTATATCCTGATTTTTTTTAAAAGTCTAATCATTATTAGGAGTTTTTTATCTTTTTGCCACTATATTAATTTCAATTCAACCTTTAGACGGCGGCACATAATACCGTTCTGCCGTCACATTTTGTTTCAAGGAGAAACCTTATGACCGAATTCGCATTTCCCGCCGGTTCAAAATCTTCTGCCGGCACCAAAGTCATCCTTACTTCCGGCAGCAATTTCAATTCGGCAAAGTTCTTGAGCGCCGAAGAACTGTCTTCCCTCAAATCGGCTACCCGCAGTCAACAATTTGAAGGCAAAGCCGGTTCCTTTGTCGAAGTTTACAATGGCAAAACCCGGATTATTGCTGCCGGCACCGGCAGCAAGCCGACTGCACTTGAGCTGCAAATCCTCGGTGGCAAGCTGTACAGGAAAATAAACGCCGAAGCAAATGTTGCCGTTTATGTCCCCACTGATAAAAAAGCATCTCTTTCCATAGCCGAAACCGCTTACAACTTGGCGCTCGGCATTGAACTCGGCGGTTATCGTTTTGACAAATACTTCACCAAAAAACCTCAGGACAGCTATCCGAAATTGGAAAAAATCGAGTTCTTCGGCGAAACGCCGATTGATGCTCAGGGTTTCTCGGCTTATCAGGCTGTTGCCGCTTCGGTACGTTATGCCCGCGATCTCTGCAACGAGCCCGCCAACCACCTGACGCCCGAAATTTACGCCGCCGACATCAAACGTCTCGAATACCTTGGCATTGACATCACGATCCTAGACGAGGGCAAATTGCACGATCTCGGCATGGATATGTTGCTCTCGGTTTCCAAAGGCTCCGTCAATTCTCCCCGGGTTGCGGTTCTGCAGTGGAAAGGCGCAAAAGACCGCAAAAAATTCGACCTCGGGCTGGTCGGCAAAGGCGTTACTTTCGATTCCGGCGGCATATCCCTCAAGCCTGCGGCCAACATGGGCGATATGAAGGGAGACATGACCGGTTCCGCGGTGGTGGTTGCCGCCATAAAAGCAGCCGCTTTGCAAAAACTGCCGGTTAACATTGCCGGTGTGGTCGGCCTGGTCGAGAACATGCCCTCCGGCTCGGCCAGCCGTCCCGGTGACGTAGTCGCTTCCATGTCCGGACAAACGGTCGAAATTGTTAACACCGACGCCGAAGGACGTCTGGTATTGGGGGACTGCTTATGGTATATTCAGGAAAAATTCGGCGTTACCAAAATCATCGATGTTGCTACTCTCACCGGTTCAACCATGATGACATTCGGTTTTGAATATGCCGGTTTATTTTCCAACGACGATAAACTGTCGGCACAATTGGAAAAATGCGGTGAACTCTCCGGCGAAAAATTATGGCGCCTGCCGGTAACCGCCGATTATGACAAACTGATCGACTCGGACATCGCCGATATGAAAAACACCGGCCCGCGGCTGGCCGGCGGTATTACCGCCGCCTGCTTCCTGCAGCGTTTTATCAAACCGGGCGTCAAATGGGCACATTTGGACATCGCCGGGGTCGACAAGGACGAAAAAGGTCATCCGCTTACCCCTAAAGGTGCTACCGGTTTCGGCGTCCGCGTCCTCAACCGGCTGTTGCAGGAAACCAAATAATACGGTTGCCGGTCACTTCTCTCACCCGCCGTCAAATGTTTGTGCGGCGGGTTTTTTATTCTTTTGCCCCAACTCATCGGCACCCAAAAACGCAAAAAGTGCGAAAGAACAAATCTTCCGCACTTTTCATAACACACAAACCCCGATTATCGGCAGCGTCTCTGATATTTCGCCACCGCGTCCCTAAACTGTTGCTCCTCCGTCCGACGTCCTTTGACAAGGATCTGAGACGACACCGTCCCATTTTATCAACGACGAATTAACAAGAATCTACTGATCACAAATTTTAACTGTAAACAACGTTCCTTTGCCGGGCACGCTTTCCACGTCAATACCGCCGCCATGCCGCCGTGCAATATCCAGGGCAATCGGCAACCCCAACCCTGTACCGGGAATTTTGCGGCTGCGTGCTTTGTCGGCCCGGTAAAAACGTTCAAAAATGTTTTTCAGATCTTTTTTGTCAATTCCGATTCCCTGATCCTGTACCTTGATCACCACCTGCCGTTCCTCGCGAACCGCCGTTACCGTTATTTCGGTATTCTCAGGACTGTACTTGATTGCATTATCAAGCAAAATAAAAAGCAAGCGCCGGATCATTTCTTTATCCGCCCTAAGTTCTGCCGGTCCCGAAGTCAGATTAAACAGCCGGATGTTTTTGCGCCCTGTCAGCCCGTCAAGAATATTGTCTATCAGCGACCTGAGTTCAAAAAATTCCGGATAGATATCCAACTGGCGGTTATCGGCACGCGCCAGTTCAAGCAGATCCCGAATCAAATCCGACATCCCCAACACTTCTTCTTTCATCCCCGACACCAACGCAGGTTCGAAATGTTTCATTTCCAGAAGTTCCAGCGAAGACAACATCACGGCCAATGGCGTCCGCAATTCGTGAGAGGCATCGGCAACAAACCTTTTTTGTTCTTCCAGCACCGCAATAAACGGCGCCAAAATCCGGTCTGCCAAAATGTTGCCGCCGATCCATGCAATCAGCAGCATAAAGAGCAATGTTGCGATCAAAACATAAATATACTGCAACGACAACAACTTAAACGGTGTCGTATTGATCAAGATAATTACTCTTCCGTTGGCTGTTTTTCCCGACAGGACATAAAACTGCCAGCGGCGTCCCTGCTCATCATGAAGAGAAAAATGTTTCAATTTCCCGTCCACGGCATATTTTAACATTTTGTGCCGTGAAGTCATATCCACCTTTTTATCGGTCGGATGCTCAGCAAACACCAACCGGTCACCGACAAACCAATAAGCATAATTGTACATTGAACCGATATCGGATTTAACGGCCGTCTCCCGCAACGGCGACGCCGCTGTCAACCCGGACTTTTCGGCCTCGCGAATTTCCGTATTCAGGGAATCGTACATAGCATCGGTAATCACTTTCTGCACTGCATAACGACACATCAGAAAACCGCCGATGGCAAAACATAGCAGCATCACCGCAATAATAGCAGTATATTTATAGACCAGGCGCAGCCGGATTTTTTGTGTCACTTTTCAATCTCCAGCACATAGCCGACCCCTTTAACCAGCTTGATTTTAATTTTATCCGAAATTTCCCTGATCTTCCGTCGCAAAATATAAATGTAAGCATCCAAACTTGCCGGACTGATCTCCGGATTGTCCGCCCACACCTTATCCATGATCGTCTCGCGCAAGATTGTGCGGCCGCTGTTAACAAACAAAAGCCGAAACAGTTCAAATTCGCGTCGGCTCAGTTTCAGTTCGCGTCCGGCTGCGGTAATTGTTCCGCTTTTGTTATTCATCTCAACGCCTGCTTTGGTAAACACATCGTCCATAAACGGACGTCCTTTGCGACGTCCCAACGCATTGACCCGGGCAATCAGTTCTTTATTTTGAAAAGGTTTTACCAGATAATCGTCGGCACCGCTTTCCAGACCGGTGACGCAATCGTCAATCCCCCCGCGGGCCGTCAGAAAAATAATGCCGCCCTGATAATTATACTTGCGAGGATTGCGCAATAACCGGCAAATTTCAATTCCACTGATTTCCGGCAGCATCCAGTCTAAAATAATCACGTCATAACTGCTGGCCGCCGCTTCTTCAATCAAGTCCATGGCTTCTTTGCCGTCTTGAGCCCATCCGACTTCAAAACCCGAAAGCTCAAGCAGGCTTTTGACCAACCCGCCCAGCTTAATGTCATCTTCTGCCAACAACAATTTCATTCGCGTCTCCCACTACCTCAAGAGTGTAAAAAGCACAGAGCGATTTTGCAAGCAAAATCTGAACATTATATGTAGATAAATAATTTTTTATATTTTCTTTCAGATTATTTTCAGATTGAAGTACTATGGTAACTTTCAGAAATAAGAGAATATCCTGAAACATTAACTTTTAAAACCTTTTTTTCCGGCAAAATTTTATTTTACAAGGCAACAAACGGTTTTAATAGCGGATCAGGATGTTATTGTTTCGTTTCATAATCTTTCCGGTTTACGCCGATTGGTTATAGTGGTTTACGAAAAGATGCCCGGGCAGAACAAAATTCTGCAGCGGTTGTGCGGACAAAAATGACCCGAATCAATTTTTATGTGATGTCTCTTTTGGTTATGCACTTTCTAAGTGCGCCTGTTCGAACGGTTTCTCAACCGCAACCGTTCGAACAGTTTTTTAATGCCGACCGTTTTCTTTTTATTGCCGCCATCTTTTCAATAATCAAACGCCTGCAAATATTGCTTGTCTTTTCGGTTGCAAACTTCTAATATGGACTGAACTTCACTTCCGGCATCGGCAGGAAGCATTTAACAGACTGCTTTTTTCCACTTTTACCTTTCAAGGACGCCCGGACAGATGAAAAAAAATTTCTTACATGTTTCATTTCTCCTCTTCAATCTGCTGTTCACCCTCCTTTCTTTCTTCTGCTTCAACAACATCTTCTTGCTAGAGCTTTTAACTGTTACCGGTTTCGGACTTCCTTTCATTATTGTGATTCTTGTTATTCTCCTGCTGCTGTTTACCGTCGCCGATCTTTTGTTATGGCCGTACACGGCCAAACCGTTAACAATTCTGGTTCTGTTCTTCAATGCTATCTGTTTCTGTTTCATGAACACTTATCATGTTTCCATCGATAAAATCATGCTGCTGAACGCATTTCAGACCGACTTGGCCGAAGTGTCGGATCTTCTCAGCTTCAGACTTTTTCTCTGTCTGCTGGCCGGCGCTCTTCTTCCCGCCCTGCTGATCAGTCGTATTGATATCCGCTTTCTGCCCTGGCGGCAGGAACTGCACCATCGTCTGATCAGGGTATTTTTTTCAATAATCATCATTAGCGCGATTATTTTCCCCAACTACAAATATACAGCTCAGTTTTTACGCAACCACCGCCATCTAAAATACGATCTGCTGCCGGTTAACTATTTCGGCGCCGTCATTTCCGCCATCCAAATCATTTATAAAAAACATCATCCGTTGGTCCGCATCGGTACCGATGCTGTTTTTTTTCCTTACTGGAACAATCACAAACCGTTATTGTTGGTAATTGTTATCGGCGAGACCGCCCGAGCCCAGAACTTTTCACTGGGCGGTTACCCGCGTGACACCAACCGGGATCTCGCCCCCTGGCGCAACCAACTGCTGTATTTCGGCAACACTTCGGCTTGTGCCACTTCGACGGCCGTTTCCCTTCCTTGTATTTTTTCCGCCAAAGGACGTCGCACTTTTAAGCCCGGCAGCGAAGCCTATACCGAAAATCTGCTTGATATTTTTCAACGAGTGGGTTACCGGGTTTTATGGCGTGAAAACAATTCCGGTTGCAAAAACAATTGCGATCGTATCAAGACCGAAACTTTTTGCAGCAATTACGCCTGCAAAGACGAAATTCTGTTGAAAGACTTTATCCCCACTGTCAAAAACCTGGCTGGAAACACCGTTATTGTCCTTCACCAACAAGGAAGCCACGGCCCGGCTTACTACCAGCGCTATCCGGATCATTTTAAACGTTATACGCCGGTTTGCACCACTGCTGATCTTAGCCACTGTTTGCAAGACGAGATCATAAACGCCTACGACAATTCGATTGCCTACACATCATATGTACTGGCACAAACCATCAACCTTCTCAACCAACTTTCCGCCGATTACAACACGTTGATGCTGTTTGTTTCCGACCACGGCGAGTCTTTGGGCGAAAAAGGGCTCTATCTGCACGCCGCCCCATACATCATTGCGCCTCGCGAACAAACACAGGTACCGATGTTGATTTGGCTTTCGCCCGCCAACGCCGACGCCCTTAAAATCGATCTTTCCTGCGCCCGCCAAAAAACGGCCGGCCGCCGTTCCCACGATGATATTTTTCATACTTTGCTCGGCCTGGGCGGAATCAACACCGCCGAATATCAGAAAAATCTTGATATTTTTGCCTCTTGCCGCAAAAAATAAAACCGGGCTCTTTTCTTTGTCCGAAGAGAACTTATATCTAAAAGACAAAAAAGGAGAAAGATAATGAGCCTGAATCATGTTTATACCCGGCAATCCAAAATGGTACGGGCTTTGTGGAATTTTCTGACCAGTCCCACCGGCGCTTTTCTGATCGCCGTTTCGGCCATCCTGATCGGTTATTATCAATTTTATATCAGCCGTCCGATCCTAAAATACACCACCCAAACCACCGAAATATCCACTTCGGACGAAAACGACGACTTTAAAATTCACATCAACGACAAAGATTACGCCCAAATTTACAAAACCACCGTTACCTTAAAAAACAGCGGCGAAGACGCATTATCCGGCAGTGACGTATCAACAATCGGCCACGACCCGATCCGGATTCCGTTGCCGCCGCGGTTAAAAATCCTCTACTACGGCATTAACAACAGCGAAACATCTTCCGATGTTTCTGCCAAATTAATCAGAAAAAACAATGCCATCATTATCGAATTTAACTACCTCAATCCCGACAACCAAATCGCCGTCAATCTGTTCAGCACCGACAAATATCAAAACTTTGAAATTGTCGGTTCGGCCGTTAACGTCAACAAAATCACTCAGGCTTGGAGCCCGGAGCAAACCCGAAAGTTCATTATCAGACTGATTGCCGGCCTGATTCTGTTTTATGCATTGTTTATTTACCTCTATGTTCGCCGGCACAAACCGCTGCCCCGGATCTGAGCCGCGTCCGCATTCTTCGCTTTTTGACAAAACAACGCCCGATGCTTATTCAAAAGCACCGGGCGCAAATTTCACATCACCGTTTTGTGTTGTTCTACAAATCTGCAATAACAGCCATTGAGACGATTTCATCCGGCATCGCGACCGCACCGTTTGCACCGGCACCCCGTTTGATCATATCAACATATTCCATGCCCGAAGTCACTTCGCCCCACACTGTATATTGTCCGTTGAGCCACGGCGCTTCGGCAAAACAGATAAAAAACTGACTGTCTGCCGAATCCGGATCCATCGCCCGTGCCATAGACACTGTACCGCGAAGATGAGGACGACGGTTAAACTCCGCTTTCAGCTTTTTGCCGCTGCCGCCGGTACCGGTCCCGAAAGGACAACCGGTTTGGGCCATAAAGCCGTCAATAACCCGATGAAACTTTAAACCGTTGTAAAAGCCTTCGCGAACCAACGCCTTGATTCTCTCTACATGATTCGGTGCCTCGTCGGGAAACATCTCAATAACGACATCACCGTTTTTCAAACGCAGCAACAATGCGTTTTCCGCATCTTTAACCTGATATTTGGCTTTTTCCTTTTTGGCCCGGGTCGGACTCTTGGTCAGTTGCGGCGTCTGTGCCGACTTCAACCCTTTGGTATCGGCTTTTTTCAACTGCACCGTTTCGGCATTTTTCAACAATTTTGCCATAATATACCTCTCATCAAATTATCATCTGTCATTTATATAGGGATCGAACAATCAAATAGCAAGCAACTATTTTAAAACATAATCCAAACGCTGTTCAAAATCGAGACCGTGCGGATAGTGATTGCGGATATTCTTCAAGATATCGCGCAACCCGCGACCGTTGGCAATTTGAATCGCCAGCCCCGGACGGGCATTCAGCTCCAGCATCATCGGCCCCCGATATTTATCCAGCACAATATCCGCGCCCAGATAGCCCAGACCGGTCATCTCATAACCTTTGGCGGCAATCTCAAGATGCTGACGCCAAAACGGCACCTGCAATTCCATCAGATCGGCGCCGGTATCGGGATGATAGCGGATCGGCCGGTCATGCGAAACCGCGGCCACCGCGCGACCGGTTCTGATGTCAATACCAACCCCGACGGCCCCCTGATGCAGATTGGCCCGCCCACCCGATTCCCGGGTCGCCAGCCGCATCATCGATAAAGCGGGAAAACCGTTATATACAATCACCCTCACGTCCGGAATTCCCTGATAACTGAATTTCTCAAACTGAGTCGAAAAATGCACCATCTCTTCCAACACCGCCACATCATATTTGCCGCCGAGCGAATACAACCCGCTCAAAATATTAGAAATGTGCTGATACACTTCGTTATAAGTCAAAACCTTTTCCGAGGCAGTCACAAAGTGATTCTCATCATAACTCTTTATCACCAGCACCCCTTTGCCACCGCTTCCGTGCGCCGGCTTGACCACAAATTCTTTATAATCACGAACCAGTGACAAAAACTGATCAACTTCATTTTGCACTTCAATCACACCGATCAGATGCGGCGTGTTAATCCCAACCGTCGCCGCCAGTTTTTTTGTCTGTACTTTATCGTCCACCAACGGATACAGGCGGCGGCGATTGCTTTTGGCAATAATCTCATAGTTACGCCGGTTCATTCCCAACACCCCGGCAGCACGCAGCTGGGCGGGTGTTGCAAAATTCCTGAGCCAGTTAAGCATGGCGAGTGTCCTTTTTGGCAAGCGGCGCAAACCGGGTCAGTTCGGTCAGGCGATAGCCGGTATAAGTTCCCAGCAGCATCACAATAAACAAAATCACCAGATTATACTCATTAAAAGCAAACATGATATGACGGATATATTCGTTAACAATTACAAAATAAGTAATCACCGCCACCAACACGCTGTAAACAATTTCTTTGGTCGCGTTAACGGCCCCGTCTTCTTCCCAGGTAATAGACGCGCGTTCAATAATCCATGCCATAATGATAATCGGGAAAAACAGCGCCGAAGAAGCAATTTCCCACTTCCATTGATAACCGACGATTGCCAGGGCCTGCATAATCAAAATCACAAAAATGACCACTGCCGAAATACGCGGTACCAACAGCAAATTAAGACGTGACAGCGCCGCCCGGATCAACAGCCCGATACCGATAATCACCGAAAAACAAATCAATCCCGGCCAAAATCCGGTTTTAACCAGCGACATTGAAATCAGCATCGGCGTAAAAGTGCCCATCGTCTGAATTCCCACCACATTGCGCATCAAAACCACCGTCAAAATTGCCAGCGGAAAGATCATCAGCCATTTGAGGGCATTTTGTTCATTAAGCGGCAGATTATAAATCGAATAGTCAAACCAGCTGCGGCTGTGAGATAATTCGGCACGATGCCCAGCCATCCGGAACGATGAACGGATCGACTTCATAACCGAGAATTTGGCAACCGAATCCGTTCCCCCTTCCAGATCAACCAACGACTGATTACCGCGCTGAAAGATAATAAAATCACCCGGCAACCCTTTTTTTCCGGTTTCCAGATTATAAACCTTCCACATCCCCTTGTTATAAACTTCCAGCATAATATCCGGCACCAGCGTCTTCTTGGCTTCGGCAAGTTTAATCCCGCGCACCATCCGCCCCGACACGCCTTTCAAAGCCAGCAGATCCAAAACGGCCTGTGCGGTTGCTTTCGGCGTCCGCGGCGCCGCAACAAACGATTGTACCGTTTCGTCAGGCGGTGTTTGATTAAACAAAGCGATAATTTGCTGAACTTCGTCCCCTTCCCGGGCCGCCGCCGTCTCCAACAGCTGGGCAGCCAGCGCCGACGTCTGTTCGTCCATTACCGGTTTTTGAGGTCTCGCCGGTGCTGCCGCTTCTGTTTTGCCGCGGCTGTCAACATTATCATAAAGCAAAATGCGATAATAAATATCCTGCGGTCTTTTCCGAGGCGCTGACGAAACAATTACCCGATCGCTTTTTTTCTCAATTGTATATTTAGGTGCGACGATATCTTCATCAAGAATCTTAAAGCCGTCAATTTTTCCCGGCCGCGCCAACGACACCGTGATTTTCCGGCCGTCCGGCACAAAACTGACATGTTCCTCAATTGTCCATACATCGGTGGTCTTGCTGGGCGTAAAGTTAAACCCCCAATACGTCACTTTATAATAGGTGCTGAAACCGGCATAAAGCAGCGACAACAACAACCCTATCGTTAAAAACGTCCTTACTGATTTCAATTTTTTTAACATACGCAGTCCTCAACCACAGATAATGCCGGCTTAGCGAAGGGTGTTGGCAAGCGAAGTGTCAACAATTGCCCGGCCGGTCAGAATGTTGCGTCCGATCAGCCCCTGATAACTAAAGCGGTCACGTTCCGCCAGCGAAAATTGCTCTTTAATGATTTCATCGCCCATTTTGATGTCCATCACCACCACAATCCGCTCTTCGTGGCCATTGATGCGCTTAACTTTGGGCTGACGCTTGATTTTCTTCTCAAAATGGTGTCTCTCCCCGCTTTCCCGGTTTACCAAATCAAAAGCCACCCATTTTTCACCGTCGCGTTCAAACAAACGATGATTGTCGGTATCGATCGAAGAAGTCTCGGCACCGGTATCAATACGCGACAAAAACGGAGACTTCATCGGCAAAAAATAAACCGGTTCCACCGCACCGATAACTTTCAACTGACGCTTTACCGGCTGCGGTTTCGGTTTGCTGACTTTGCTTTCCGGCATTCTCACCTCCACGCCCGGCACAATTGCGGGCCTGATTTCTTGCCGGTTTTGGCAGCCGCTCACAATCAACAGCGCCGCGGCAAAGGTTATCTTAAACAAAATATTAGCCATATCATCTCTTTGATGTATTGTTTTTAATGTATCTTTATTTATCTTCAAATATATCCAAATGTAAAGCAAAAAAAATTTTACTGTGATCACTTTTTTGGTGACTTTTTTCTAAAAACCGCTATATTTGTACAAAATTGAGAATCATGATCAGAATGAAGAAAAAAATGCCGTCCGACAAAACAAAATCCGCTAAAATTTTAAAAATAAAAGTTCGCAAAAATCTCTATCGCCTGCGTAAGTTTCTCGCCGGACTGACGATGGCGGGAACGGTGGCATCCTCCCCGCTTAATGCCGAAGCACAAAACGACGAAAGCCGCAACACGCCGACACCGGATAACATCGGCATGCTCACCCACACTCCGGCAAGAACCTCCGTCGGATCGGAAGAAATGCTCGCTTACGGCAGACTGATCGAAGTCGATATCCAAAATGAAATCAACCAGCGGGCCGACTGGCTGGTCGACGAGTATCTGAAAGCCACCTCCAAGCATCTCAAAGCCATCAAAAAGGCGACGGCAAACGGACAAAAAACAACTTACGTCAAAAACAACTTTTTCAATATCGTTTATCCCAACGGTGGCCTGTCCGGCAAAAACAACTACTGTATCACCGCTATTAACCGCGCTTTGATCGACGCCAACCGTTGCGGCGATTTCAACAAAGTATTGCCGCAGTATGACACCGAAGGCGCGCATGCCGTCGAATGCAATCGTTTCATTGCTTATCTGACCCGGAAAGGTTTTGGAGACTGTATCCGACAGGGTACAATCAATACCGCTGATCTTGAACCGGGAGATATCGTCATGACGCCCCGCGGCGGCGGCTATTTTCATGCCACCACCTACATCGGCAATGGCAAAGTCCGCAGTTTCAACCGCGATGGAGAATGGGCATTGAAAAAACGCAGCGGCATCGTGATCAAACTTCGCCATATCGCGCAAAAAGCAATTTTACTCGAATTGCAAAACAACCGCCTGATTGATGTTGAAAAAGGCAATCTGCAGGTCGTCCCGATCCAGGAAGCCCAGAAAATGATGCAGTTTTTCTACAAAGGACGCAAAACAGACAGCAACAGCCGGCAAGCGATGGCCGTCTTTCGGATACAAACCCCGCATTACCTTGCAGCATCGGCAACCCGCCGCCCCTGCACTGCCCTCAGGGACGGACGGGAAATATAAACCGACTGCAGACATTCAAATTCAAAGCCCCGGCATTGCCGGGGCTTTCTTTTTACACATTGCTCTTTTCCGTCTCAGAAAAAGAAACTGGCACGCAAGCTGACCACGGTATCATAATCCGATTTTCGGTTAAGAGCCGGATCAATATAAAACTGAATATCCGGCGTCAATGTCATCCATTTCGATATTCCCCAGGCCCAATAGGCTTCCACAACTTTTTCGCTGCTATGATAAATTTTATCGCCCACGGCTGCCTCGTCAATTTTGTTGTAGGCAAAAGCCAATCCGATTTGATCCAACGGATTGCGGTCGATCGGATTATTGTAAACCATACCCAGTACCCAGGACTGGTTAATTGTGGCCACCGACCCCGAAACACCGTTAATGCGCCCGAATACCGCCAACTTTTGGCCGATATTCTGATTAACGTTGAGCGACCAGCCGTTCGTGGTCTGTTGCTGTTCCTTTACCCACGGCTGATTATACAGCAAAACCGAAATCTGAGTTTCGCCGACACCTTTAATTGTCGGGGTATAGGAAACATAACCAAAGGTGGTATAATGTTTTTCGTCAAGATGATTGACTCTGACACTGATGGCATCGACGTTCGTTGCATCCTGAGCCCCGGCGGCAAACGTCCATTCCGAATTCGGAGTCGCCTGCATATAGGCACCGACACCGGCGGTCGAATACGTTGAGCTGGCATTCTGTGACAGAGCAAAATTGATAAAGTTCACCTGCTGGTTGGAATCATATTGAGTACCGTCAAAGTTATACAGCGGAAACTGCCCTGCTGCGATGGTAAGCCATTTCCACGAACCGCCCAGCTGATAACTGTAATAAAGCTCGTCAAACTCGTTTGACTTGGTGCTGTAGTCGTTAATGTCACTCACCACACCGATGTTACTGCCGATCCGGGCTGCCGAAGAACCGCCGTAACGAACAATATTGTACGCAAAATTCAGAGTTCCGGTTCCATACTCGTTGTCAAAAGTCGTCCACGTAAAACTCGGATAAATCATCGTCTGATAAGCGGTTTTGCGACCGTTCGGCGCACCGCGTTGCGGCATATAAGAAACATCGACCGAGTAGTCAAAGCCATATTCCTTGTTCAAATAATCCTTAAAATCCGCATAATCTTTGCCGAAATCGCTGAACGAAGAATGCCGGCGCGGCTGCGACACGTTGTCCGGCTGACGTGCACCACGCGGCAGGCTGGCTGCGGGGATCGCCGAAGCGGCAGCGGCATGGGCAAAAAACGTCCCGATCAGACTACCAATTAACAAATGCTGTTTTTTTGTCATTATCTTTCCCTCTTGTCCGAAATTAAAATCTTTTTCAATTTAAATACAAAAATCAAAATATAAAGGACACTCCTGTGCTTTTACATCTTTAGTATAACTGCTGCTTGAAAAAAACAGGGCACTAATTACCTCATAGCCTGTAAAAGCACAAAACAATTTTTTATAAAGGAGAAACACTATGACAGAAGGCGTTCGTTACCCGACCCTGGCATTTCAAACTGGCGGCGTCGGACAGGCTGATGAAGGAATTCCGCCACAACCTTTCGAAACTTTCTGCTATGACTCAGCCCTGTTGCAGGCCAAAATCGAAAACTTTAATGTTATTCCCTATACCTCTGTATTGCCGAAAGAATTATTTGGTAATATTGTCCCGGTCGACAAAGTCGTCAACCAGTTCAAACATGGTGCCGTTCTGGAAGTCATTATGGCCGGAAACGGTGCCAGCCGCGACGACCACAAGGCCATTGCAACCGGTATCGGCGTTTGCTGGGGTAAAGACGACAAAGGTGAATTGATCGGCGGCTGGGCTGCCGAATACGTCGAATATTTTGATACATACATTGATGATGACATCGCCAAAACCCATTGTGAAATGTGGCTGAACCGTTCGCTGAATCACGAACTCGAAATCCGCGGCGTTCAGAAACACAGCGAATTTCAACTGTACCACAACTACCTGAACATCACCCAGCAGTTTGGTTACAGTCTGACTTGCCTTGGCTTCCTGAATTTTGAACATGCAGATCCGGCCAAGGTTTAATCGGCTTTGATGAAGACAATTGAGTTTGTCAGATCTCAGTTGTTTTGAGAAGCTGATCCCGAACGTGAGGCGGAACAATCTTTAACCGGTTGCTTCGCCTCCTTTCGTTAGAATCAATTTTACAAAAAAGGATGTAAAAATGACTGATAAAAATAATATTTCCTACCCGGATGCAGCGTGCGGCAGCTCAGGAATCCGTGCCAGCGCCGCCGGAAAAAACGACTTCTCCCGAAGCGAAACACTGAATAACGGCTCTCATGCCGATAATGTTGCCGCGAGCAACCATGTTTCCCATCCGGACACGCCGCAAAACTCATCCGGCGGTCTCGGCGTTTTTGCCTTAGCAGCCATTGTTGTCAGCTCTATGATCGGCGGCGGCATCTACTCGTTGCCGCAAAATATGGCAGCCGGCGCCTCGGCCGGTGCAGTACTGCTGTCATGGATCATCACCGGATTCGGCGTTTACTTCATCGCCAACACCTTTCGCACTTTGTCAGTAGCCAAACCGAATCTCACTGCCGGTATTTATATGTACAGTCGCGCCGGATTCGGCCCTTATGTCGGGTTTACCATCGGCTGGTCATACTGGTTGTGTCAGATCTGCGGCAACGTCGGCTATGCCGTCATCACTATGGATGCCCTCAATTACTTTTTTCCGCCCTATTTTGCCGGCGGCAACAATTTGGCATCCATCATCGGCGGCTCTATCCTGATTTGGGGGTTCAATTTCCTGGTTTTGCGCGGTATCAAACAGGCCACGCTGATCAATGCGATCGGCACGGTAGCCAAAATCGTCCCGTTGCTGCTGTTCATTCTGATTACGCTGCTGGTTTTCCATCACGACCGCTTTGATTTTAACTTCTGGGGAGAAAACACCCGTACTCTCGGCGGCCTCAGCACTCAGATCAAAAGCACCATGCTGGTTACTTTATGGGCTTTCATTGGTATCGAAGGTGCCGTCGTGATGTCAAAACACGCCAAAAGTCCGCAAACCGTCGGCAGAGCGACCGTCCTCGGATTTGTCGGCTGTCTCGTCATTTATGTCCTGCTTTCGCTGCTGCCGTTCGGCTATATGAGCCAGGCAGAATTAGCCGCTATTCCCAACCCGTCAACCGCCGGTGTTTTGGAAAAAATCGTCGGTCCTTGGGGTGCCTGGCTGATGAACATCGGCCTGCTGATTTCTGTATTGACCAGCTGGCTGGCGTGGACAATGATTACGGCGCAAATTCCGCAGGCTGCAGGCGCAAACGGAACCTTCCCCCGCGAATTCGCCCGGGAAAACAAATATCAGTCACCTTCTGTTTCGCTGTGGGTCACCAGTATTTTAATGCAAGCCATCATTTTGTTGGTCTACTTTTCCAACAATGCATGGAACACCATGCTCAGCATTACCAGCGTTATGGTGCTGCCGGCCTATTTCTCCAGCTGCGCCTATTTGTGGAAGATATGCGAAGACGGCGAATATCCGGCCAACGCCTACATCCGGCGTTCCACTGCCCTGATCTCGTCGGTGATCGGCTCGATTTACGCTCTGTGGTTGATTTATGCCGCCGGCCTGAACTACTTGTTAATGGCCGTTGTCTTTATGGCGATCGGTATTCCGGTCTTTATCTGGGCGCGCAAACAATCGGCTCCGGATCAAAAGGCCTTTACCATCGGCGAAGCAGCTCTGGCCTGCCTGTTGGTTGTAATTGCGCTTTGGGCCCTCTATGCCTTTTCGCGCGGAATCGTCAATCTCAACTGACACCGGTTCCAATCCATACTAAATTTAAAAACGCAACAAGGAGAATGGTCAACCCATTCTCCTTGTTCGCCGTACTTGAGAATTACAATTCCTCTACAATCTGCTTAAACTCCCAGGCTTTGCCCCAGCCTTTTTTCATGAAATGCGCGATCGCAACCGAAAAAAGGTCTTGAAAGGTTACCGACATGTCGGCATTGTTAAAATACCGCCGGATAATCCGGTAATACCGATGATGGCATAGCAGGTTCCAGAATCCACGTTGCGAGAGTTTGTCTGCCCGATGCTGACAGCGCTGAAGAAAAGCCATATTCTTCTGGACCAGATTCCGCATCCCGTAATCAGGATTGAAAATGATCATCGACTTCAGCAGTGCCCAATCCTTATGAAAATCATTCGGAAACACAACCGAAGCAAAAGAACAGCTCGGTCCGCTCGGATCAATGTTCTGCCAGAAACCGGTATTAACTGTGTAATCCATAGCAGCCTTCATCCGCAAAAGTCCCTTAACATACTGAACAAAGTGATGTACAAAGACATGCTTGTTCTCTTCCTTCAAGATCAAGCCCAACTCATCGAGTTCGCTCAATTGAAATACGCATGGTAACATAATATATAAAATTAAAAATTGTTCATAGTGAATATGATACGCCCATTAGACAAAAAGTCAACCATTATATTTTCTGTCAAACTTATTTTTCTTCCCACAGCTCGGCGGCAAACAAATTGATCCCGTAAAAATCATTATGCCCGCTGTTGTTATCCGGCACTCTCATATCTTTGGGCACCATCAGCACAATACTTTTTCCGCCGGCCAGACCTGCCGGCAGCTTTTCAAATTCCCGCAGTAAAACGTACATTCTGAAAGCACCATATTCAAACGGATTCTGATATTCTTTCGGCGATGTTCCGTTCAAAAAGGAATACCCCGCCGCCTTAATCCTGGCAATATCATTCCGGCTGGCTTTTCTGATTTTTCCTTCTTTGATCAATTGTTCCAGCCCGGCATCCTCGGGCAAAATATCCAAAACCAAAAATTCGCCGTCAACAATCTGCGGATCATATTCGTAGACAGACCAATCTTTTTCTTCGCCCACAACCGGCCGATCCAAAACCCGCACGTTTTTCAGCCCAATGTTCAGCTCTTCGACCGCCTCGACAATTTCGTCCTTGTCAAAATGATAATTCAAACAACGATCATCACTGTCATTCATATAGTTACCGTTGCGGTTTTTGGTCTGCACGCCGGCTTTCGGGCCGCGGATCATCTGTTCATAATGCCCGCCGGCCAAAACCGCCCGCAAATCTGTCTGCGGTGTGGTATAAATATTCCAAATAACAGGACGGTACGAAGACAATAACATAACCACACATTTGCCCGGCCGGTTGATTTTAACATCCGCCGAATAAGTAAGGTTCTGCTCGCTGATGAACAGATTTTTTTCCTCGCGCATCCCCCTGTCAGAACTATAAGCATAGACTTCGCAATCATCGTCAATATTTTTTAACTGGCAGCGAAGCGGTTCTTTTTCTTTATATTTTTCGGAATATTGCCGGCCTTTGAACCATTTATCCGCATAGTCAAAAGCTTTCAGCAGACAATCGCGGCTTTGACAGCCCCGCAGCCGATAAACGGTATAAGCGGTAAAAATGTCGGCAATATTCTTTTCGTCCGCATCACTCACGGCCGCGGCCGCCTCTTTAACCGCCTGATTTCTAGTTCTCAGTTCATCATCGGCACAAATAACCTTTTCGGTCAGATTTTGCGGTCGGTTGCAATCGGCCAATTGCGGTTTTTCTTTCAACGGCAGCATCATATAAGCTTTGGAAAACATATCCGGCTTTCTCGCCATGCCGACAAAAGTCTGGCTCAGCTTCAGATCTGCCGGCGGCACCACCCCGGGCGCAAGAAAAACATTTTCATGCTCGGTACCGGCCGGAAGGCTGTCAACCGCAGCTGTCAACACATATCCTCTTGTTCCCGAAACGCCGTATTGATAAATAAATTTATAATCAGAAGTTTTAAGATAAAAATTCTCATTATCCAGATTAACCACACCATCTGCCTTCATTTGCTCCAAATCGGCATCTGTGAGCCGCCGTGCCTTGCCGGCGGCAATCAGCTGGTTCCAGCCTTCCTCGCGCGGACGCAGTCCCTCAACCTGCCCGATACCGGCAAAACGATCCGACACCGCATATTCGGACAACGGCGCGTTATCGCCGATTTTGCCGTCATAAACCATATTGATCCGATCGGCCCCAATATTATGGCGGGCAAAAAATTCTGCCGCTTTATCCGATGCAACATAACGGTTAAAACAAAGCTCTGCGTTTTTAGCCGCATCTGTATTCAAACCGATAACCACTTCCGTTTTTTCAGGATAACCGCGCACCGCCTGATTATCATCGGCGCCGACAAAAATTTTCCGAAGATCTGTGTCTTTGGTCACCTGAATATTCCATACCCTCGCATATTGAGAAGCCAGAAACAAATAAACACATTTATGCGGACGGTTGATTTTCAAACTACTTTCAAAGGTATAATATTTTTGGGAAATGGAAAAGTTCCGGCTTCTGTTGGTGGTGTCTTTATCACTATACACATAAATCTCACATCCGTTCGGAATCTGCAAAACCTGACATTGTCTTGCCCGTCTGTATTCCGAAAGCGCTTGCTTATACGCCCGGTAGCCCTCTGTCAAACATTTTTCGTCCCGGCATTTCTCCAATCGCTGATTTTCGGCTCTCATCCGCGACAAAACACTGTCATAAAATTTAACCTCGGCCGCAGCTTCCTCTTTTGCTGCCGAAAACATCCCCGCTTCACCGCCCGCAGGTTCCTGCTGTTTCAGCTCCGACAGTTTTTTCCTGATATGCGCCGCCTGTTCGGAAAGCATATCTTCCGCCCGCCGCACTTCATTATTCAACTTCTTCAGCGCGGGAGACAGACAAACATATTGTTCTGTTGTCGAAGTAAGCACATTTTTGTTGCAATCTACCGATGCCAAAGCATTTCCCGCCACCGACAGCATCAAAGCCAGAGCTAAAAACATCGTCCGAGTTTTCATAAGCCCTTCCTTTCCCAATTATTTTTAATATTCAGCAGTCTATAACCTTTCAAATAATAAAGCAAAAAAATTATTTTTTCCGACCGTGACGATAAAGCTTGCGGTAATTTCCGCAATCGATTAAACTTGTTGGCTGTCAAAGGAAAACAATATGCAGGAAATGATACCGGAATTTACCGTCAGCGAAATCTCGTTTGCCATCAAACGCACCATGGAAAATACTTTTGCCCATGTGCGCGTCAAAGGCGAAATCTTTGGCTGCAAACGTGCAGATTCCGGACATTATTACCTATCGCTCAAAGACGAAAACGCCAACCTTTCCGCCGTCTGTTGGAAAGGCGTGGCCTCAGGGCTTGCCATCAAACCCGAAGACGGGCTTGAAGTAACGGCAACAGGAAGAATCACCACTTTTGCCGGCAAAAGCAGTTACCAATTGGTGATCGAACAGATGGAAGTTGCCGGCACCGGCGCGCTGCTCAAACTGTTGGAAGAACGCAAACAAAAATTTGCCGCCGAAGGGTTGTTTGACCCGGCGCATAAAAAAACAATCCCTTTTCTGCCGCGGGTCATCGGTGTGGTCACCAGCCCGACCGGCGCCGTCATTCGCGATATTATTCACCGGGTTACCGACCGCTTTCCCTCCCGCATCATCATTTGGCCGACACTTGTTCAAGGCGAAGGTGCAGCCGAACAGATTACCGCGGCAATAAACGGTTTTAACCGATTGCCGGCCAACGGCTCGATTCCCCGTCCCGATCTGCTGATTGTTGCCCGTGGCGGCGGCTCGCTGGAAGACCTTTGGTGTTTTAACGAAGAAAATGTCATCCGCGCAGTCTACAATTCCGAAATTCCGCTGATTTCTGCCGTCGGACACGAAACCGATACCATGTTGATCGATTTTGTTTCCGACCTGCGCGCGCCCACACCGACCGGCGCCGCTGAATTCGCCGTTCCGGTCAAAAGCGAACTGGAAGCAAGGATTCTCACATTGCAAAGCCGTATGGTCAGCGCTTGCAGCCGCTATTTTCAGGAACGCCGCAGCCTGCTTGACGGTCTTAAACGAGGCATCCCCAACCTGGAACAGATTTTAACCGAAAACATCCAAAAACTCGACGACCGGATTGAGCGTTTGCATCTGAGCTTCAAAAATTATCTGGAAAATCGCAAAAGCCAGCTCAGTTTAAATGAAATTAAACCTTTTTACATTACTACTATACTCGACAAGAAAAAAGAAAACCTGCAAAACTTAAGTCTGCGACTGGAGTCGGTATCGGTAGAGTCGGTTTTGAAACGAGGTTTTGCCTGGATTAAAAACCAACGACAAAAAACCGTTTATAATGCAGCCGAAGCCCGCAAAAGCAGCAGTCTGGAAATTGTGTTTGCCGACGGCACGGTCAAGACCCGGCCGATAGTGAGGAAAAATGAATTACAAGGCGATCTGTTTGACAATTAGCCTGCTGGCAACAACGGCCCCGGCAACCGCATTGGAATTATGCGGAGATTTCAACCAGGGTGAGATCATCATCGGCAAAACCGAAGACGAAGCTTCGACAGTAACGTTCAACCAAAAACAATATCCGATCACCGAAGACGGTTATTTCATTCTCGCGTTCGGCCGCGACCAAAACGCCGAAGCTGAATTGCAGCTTTCATACCCTGGTGATGCTTCCGTATTCTACAAACTCCCGGTTAAAACCTATCAATGGGACATTCAGCGCATTAACGGTGTTTCTCAGCAAAAAGTAACGCCCGATTCATCTCATGACGCCGAAATCGCCCGCGAACAAAAAGACGTGCGCCGTTCGCTCACCAACCTCCAACCCAGCGATGACTGGCGCCAGGGTTTCATCTTGCCAGTTGACGGACGCATCAGCGGAGAGTTCGGCAATCAGCGCATTTTCAACGGCATCCCCAAAAGTCCGCATAGCGGTACCGATATTGCCGCCCCTGAGGGGACGCCGGTCAAAGCTTCGGGCAGCGGAAAAGTCATTTTGAGCGGCAAAAACTATTTTTACACCGGCAATATGGTGATTATTGATCACGGTCAGGGGCTGCAAACCATCTACGCCCATTTGAAAGAAGCAAAAGTTAAAACAGGACAAACCGTCAAACAAGGGCAAATCATCGGCCTGGTCGGCCATACCGGACGCGCCACCGGACCGCACTTGCATTGGGGCGCATCACTCAACAACGTACGGTTTCGCCCTCATTCTCTTTTAAACCTCAATCAAAAAGTATGCCGGAAAGTCTCCGGTCGGGATATGGCTGAATAAACATGACAAACTTACAAATCATCATCCTTTCTGCATTGCAGGGCTTCACCGAATTTTTGCCCGTCAGCTCATCGGGGCATCTCATTTTGCTTTCTAAATTCACCTCCTTTCCCGATCAGGGGCTGGAAATAGACATTGCTGTCCACGTCGGCTCCATTCTGGCGGTCATGATTTATTTTTACCGCGATATCCTGAATATGTGCTACGGCCTGTTCAATGCTCTGTTCAGTCGCTTTCCGGCAATTAAAAATTTTTATCTGCAAAAATCTTCTGCCCAAATTAAAGAATTTATATTAAACAAACTGCCTGCCGCCAACACCAAACTGCTGCTGATGCTGATCGTCGGCACCGTTCCGGCAGTTGTTTTCGGACTTGCCTTGCATCATTACGGCATGGAATGGCTGCGCAACACCAAAATCATCGGCTGGAATATTTTGTTGTTTGGCATTTTATTGTGGGCTGCCGACCACTATTCGCTGGCAGTACGCAAAATTGACAATATGACTTTCAAAGACGCTTTCTTAATCGGTCTGGCTCAATGCTTGGCTATGATACCCGGCACCAGCCGTTCCGGCATCACCATCACCGCCAGCCGTTTCCTAAAATTGGAACGCCGCGAAGCCGCCAAATTCTGTATGCTGCTTTCGGTTCCCGCCATTGCCGGCGCAGGCCTTCTGGTTGCAGTCGAAATCTGGCAAAGCGGCAATTACGAAAACCTGCACTATGCCCTAAGCGGAATTGGCTATTCTTTTATAGCCTCAATCGCCGCCATTTTTATCATGATGAAATGGCTGAAAAATTATACTTTCCTGCCGTTTGTCATTTACCGCGTCGGCTTAGGGATCTTTTTGTTGCTCCACTCATACGGATATATATAATCAGACACCTTTTCCCCCTACGGCAAAGATAACACCGATGGTAACAAATGCCAACAAAGACGTAATCAGGAAAATAGAATCTTTTTGCGAAAGTGGTTCTTGTTTTATAGTTTTGCGGACGAAACGGTATAAATATTTGCATAAAACAATAAAATTTGCCCAAATAAACAAAAACATTCCAATATATTCGAAAAATACACCAATATCATGTTGTAAAAATGCTTCCGCAATGAAGTATAGCGCAAAAATTAACATCGCGATATATATCAGTACCAAAAATAGAGGTTCTGTAAAAAATTTGCTTATTGAAAAATCATGACTTGACCAGACTTCAGCAACTTCGTTTACATCATACATGGGTGTCAGCACAACACCGACGGTTACAAAAATAACGATTGAGGTAACCAGATAATAAATATCCATTTCGCTCAATTTCTCTTTTTTTATATTTTTTTCAACGAATATGACAGAGTATTTGCACAAAATAATCAAATTAGTGTAAAGAAGGGCAAATATGCTTCCAAAGATTATAAAATATCCATAAAGTGGCCCCATCGTTGATACAAAAAAACACGACAGCATTATAATTGTTGTGTAAACATAACTAAGTATAAACATTTTTGCCCCTGTCTGGCTATTCTTAATCCATAAATTGATTGATCTTTTTCATCCCTGCATTGAAAAGCCCACTTACGATACTTCCCAACCTTTCTCCCGCGCTTGTCTTATCATCCTCGTTGTTGCCCCACACAATCCACGGCATAACATCTTTTGCGAAATGGCTTGCGATACTGTCATCAGGCGGAACAAAGTCATACGTTCCCATATTTTCAGGGGTATTTACAATCATACCATTTGGCGCCACAATCATTTGCTGATGTTCTCTTTTCGTGCCGCTTCTTCCTCTGCAATCCATATTTCCGCTGGCTCCGTTTAAATTATGCGCAATCGCATTTTCTGTGCAATTCCATTGATCCGCTTCGTTATTAAGGATTTGCCGACCGTTTCCTTGTCGCAGATCGGGATGAACAAATCTCTGGCGATTATAATGCTTTTGTTTTTTTCTTTCAATCGAATCATGCAGCAACATTGCTCCTATCTTTGCCGGTGTATAAAAATTTACAAATTTAATGGCTTCACTATAGGAGTTTTTTGGGGGAGTCGAAACATTTTCACCGGCAAAATTTTGCATTGGTGCTGCCTGATCCGCCAAAGTTGGATAGAGTTCTTGTGTTTCGGGAATATATTCACTAAATATATTTTGATACTGATCAATTTGGAGTGGATAAATACTTTGGTTTTCTTCATCCAAACCATAAAAAGAGGAAGACGGGCGATCAATTTCGATCAAATCTTCCAGATCATCGTCATATTTATAGTAAATATTTTCCATTGCACCGGTTTGTTTGTTTTTTCTTTTCACTGGAATTTTGCCATTAAAAATTCCTTCTAAATAAATTCGCGTATCATTCATATTATTTTTCTCTATGTCAAAGTTTAATACTATTATTGTATAACATAAAATGTATAAAATATCAATCTAATATAAGAATTGCTGTGTGTAACCGGCAACGCATACAAAATCTCATTATCTATAGTATGAAACATCGTCCTGCCTACAGAGGATTGAATAGGCAGCAAACAACGGCAAGAACAACAATAGAATATCCGTTTTCCACTCTCGCATCACCAAAGAACGTGCAACACATTTCCGCCCTTTTTCCCGCCAAACTTATCAAACAAATTCAAATCATTATTTCGCATAAAAAATTTTTACGCGCTATCTCTTAAAAAAAATCATAAAAACTATTGACTAATAAAAAAAATCCGGCTATTAAAATATCCGTTGCCCTGATGGCGGAATTGGTAGACGCGCAAGTTTCAGGTACTTGTGACCGGTTTGGTCGTGGAAGTTCGAGTCTTCTTCAGGGCACCATAATAAAAACAGACCCCCAACGGGTCTTTTTTGCATTTGGAATAAATGCTCATATTGACATTT
>OKTL01000057.1_pt1 | contig 76468 bp, 63 predicted proteins | sample 1606211 | NCBI WGS metagenome assembly OKTL01 (sample SAMEA3879538, study PRJEB24766) | human gut metagenome | biome: human-associated habitat; feature: feces | place: USA | collected 1985/1987 | reverse complement strand
CAGCGCGGCGTCCTGCCGATGTTCTATCTCGAACTCATCAGCGGTCTGCGCAAGGGTGAATTGGTGGCGCTCCAATGGTCAGACTTGGACATCGAAAACAAGATGATTTCCGTCAGCAAGCAGGCAGGGCGAAACAACGCAGGCGAGCCGGATATCACACGCCCGAAAACGGAAAACTCGATCAGAAAAATCTCCATCCCGCAGGATGCCGTTGATCTGCTGGTCGCAGAACACCAGAAACATCCCAGCAACCCATGGATGTTCCCATCCCCAAAAACAGGCGAGATGTACCATCCGGATTCGGTGGTCAACATCCACAAGAAGATTTTGAAGGACACAGGGCTGGAACACCTGAGATTTCATGACTTACGACACACATTCGCGACCTTGGCACTACAAAACGGCGTGGACGTAAAAACAGTATCCAGTATGCTCGGTCATTTCGACGCAGGTTTCACGCTGAGAACCTACACCCACGTCACGCGGCAAATGCAGGAGAGCGCTGCCGAAAAGATGGGTAATTTCATGGCACAAGTGATGTGAACAAGCAGCAAAAAACACAGAGCGTCGGAGAGGATACCAAGCATATCCTCTCCGACGCTCTCTGGACATTTCGCCGTGTGGGTCACGGTGTGGGTCAAGCCGGATTTCACAGGTTTTCACGAAGTGCGTTCCCTAAAATGGTATATACATTTATAGGAAAAATTCTGCTGGGTTGATGCCTGAAAAACACCACTTTTCTACAAAATCAGAAATCCGAAAATAGTTGCAAAAACGCCTGATATTCAGAGAATATCAGGCGTTTTGGTGGGGGAAGGTGGATTCGAACCACCGAAGTCATTGACAGCAGATTTACAGTCTGTCCCCTTTGGCCACTCGGGAATTCCCCCATATTCAGGATGCTGTGTTGCGGTAAAATGGAGCTGGTAGACGGATTCGAACCCCCGACCTGCTGATTACAAATCAGCTGCTCTACCGGCTGAGCTATACCAGCAACTCAAACAGCAAGGCTGATTATAGCTGAAGTGTGTCAAAAAGTCAAGAACTTTTTTCGGAAAGGCAAAAATTATTTTCGCGTGCCGGCGGGCGATTGCAGAACCGGTGATTTATGCTATACTGAATATAAAAAGGAGGGATCTGCCTATGAAGATCACATTCGTCGGCGCGGCCCATGAGGTCACGGGGAGCTGTACGCTGCTGGAGCTGGCAGGAGAGAACTACCTGATCGACCGGGGCATGGAGCAGGGCGTGGACATTTACGAGAATATCCCGCTGCCCGTCGCAGCGAAGGACGTCAGCGCCGTCTTTCTGACCCATGCGCATATCGACCACGCGGGGCTTCTGCCGCAGCTCTATAAGGACGGCTTCCGGGGAAAAATCTACGCTACGCCTGCCACGTGCAGTCTGGCCGACGTTATGCTGCGCGACTCGGCGAACATTCAGGAATCCGAGGCCGCGTGGAAAACGCGCAAGGCTGAGCGTGCGGGCGAGCCGCCGGTCGAACCGCTGTACACCGTTGACGATGCGAAGGGCGCGGCGGCGTGCTTCCGTCCCTGCCGGTATGGCGAATGCGTGACGATTGCCGACGGCCTGCGCGTGCGCTTTTCCGATATCGGCCATCTGCTGGGCTCGGCCTGCATTGAGTTCTGGCTGCGGGAGGACGGCACCGAGAAAAAAATTGTGTTCTCCGGCGACGTCGGCAACATTGACCAGCCGATCCTGAACGATCCCCTGCCCGTCGCCGAGACGGACTATCTCGTTGTCGAGTCGACCTACGGCAACCGCCTGCACGACAAGCCCAAGGACGTGCGCGCGGAGCTGACAGAGGTTCTGCAGCGGGCGTTCGACCGCGGCGGCAGCGTCATTATCCCGGCCTTCGCCGTGGGCCGGACGCAGGAGCTTCTGTACCTGCTGCGCGAGATCAAGCAGAAAAAGCTTGTGCATGGACACGACGGTTTCCCGGTCTACCTTGACAGCCCGCTGGCCGAGGAGGCCACCAGCGTCTTTTTACAGTGCGATACCGACTGCTTTGACCCGGAAACGCAGGCCGTCCTGAAAAGCGGGCAGAACCCCATCTGGTGTCCCGGGCTGCAGTTTGCGATCACGGCAGAGGACTCAAAGGCGATCAACAGCGATCCGCGCCCCAAGGTCATCCTGTCTGCCAGCGGTATGTGCGACGCGGGCCGCATCCGGCACCACCTGAAGCACAACCTCTGGATAGCGGAGAACATCATTCTTATCGCGGGCTATCAGTCCAAGGGCACGCTGGGACGGGCATTGCTGGACGGCGTGAAGGAGGTCCGGCTGTTCGGCGAGGATATCGCCGTAAACGCCGAGATCGCCGTCCTGCACGGCACAAGCGGTCACGCAGACCAGAAGGGCCTTTTCAATTGGGTCGAGGCATTTGCAAAAAAGCCGGAGACGATTTTCGTCAACCACGGCGATACCGAGGCCTGCGAAGCGTTTCAGGCGCTTTTGCAGGAAAAGGGGTATGTCGCTGTCGCGCCGTTCTCAGGCGCGGAATTTGACCTGCTTTCCGGCAAATTCCTCGCGTTCCCGGCCGGCCGCCCGATTGCCAAGCGCGGCGCGGCACGGAAGAAGGGCGTCTTCGACGCGCTCATCGCAGCGGCGCAGCGCCTGCTTCTTGTGGCGCAGAGCTGCAGGGAGCGCCCGAACCGCGATCTGACCCGCTTTACCGCGCAGATCCAGGCGCTCATCGACAGGTGGGAGAAATAAAACGTTGGAAATCGATTATTATAAGCCCTGCCCGGAATACGACCGCTGCTGTGAGCTGATCGACCGATACTGGGAAGCCGGAGAATATGAAGCCTGCTTCAAGGGGCATCTGGAATTGGCCGAACAGGGCTATCCGCTGGCCGAGTGTCAGGTCGGCTGGCTCTATCTGAAGGGGCAGGGCGTTCCGCAGGACGACGCGAACGCGTTCTATTGGACAAAGCGCGCCGCAGAGCATGGCGACTGGGACGCGCAGTATAATCTCGGAACGTTCTACGAAGCGGGGATCGGCACCGCGCGCGATGCAGAGCAGGCAAAACGCTGGTATATCGCTGCTGCCCAGCAGGGACAGGATGAGGCACTTGAAAAATGCCGTACTGAAGGGCTTTCATGGGAATAGACTGACGCACCGGCGCGACAGCGCCCGACGTCTCCCCTACCGGCCCGCAGCCTCTGAAGCTTTACACCGCAAACGAACAGCGACGGACGCATATCGCCTCCCCTTACGCAAGGGGAGGCGACTTTTTTGTCGGTTCAGGCTTTTTTGCCGGCGAGAGACTTGCGGTATTTTTCGCTTTCCCAGTTGGCAATGAACTTCTTCGCGGCTTCGCCCATGGTGGAAAGCTCGTAACCCGCCTTGCGGATGTGCTCCATGACGAAGAAGACTGCCGTGAGTGTTTCGGTCAGCGTCAGAGCCTTTTTCGCGTCCATCTGCATGAGCAGCTCGCCCGTTTTGCTGCTGGCGACGGCCTGCCCGGCTCCAAGCGTTTCCTGATCCAGATAGAACGTATCCGTCAGGAAGACCATCTGGTCGGGATACAGCGGCTGCGTCATGAGAAATTCCTGCGTGTAGCCGCCGGTTCGGAACTGCTCTGCCAGATACGGCACATCGGCGGCGTAAATGCCTGCGGCTATTTCGCGCACGGCGATCTTCGGGAAGCTTGTACCGGACAGGCCGAACATCCGTGCCAGCCGCTCGTTTGCGTCAGTGTGAATCGCAAGCGCGGTATCCGGGTCGTCGTCATGGACGATGATGCCGTGGTTCTGCATGAGGATGACGGACGGAGCCTTGCCGGTTTCGGCTTCCACGCGGCGCAGCTCATCGCGGATGGCGAAGGTCAGATTCGCACCGGGATCGGTGTAGGGCACCCAGCCCCAGGTGTAATTTGCCCCGGCAAATGCCTGCGCCGCGATCGGACGGCAGGTGGTGGAGCAGGCGGCCAGATTGGCATAGACGCTGTGCGTGTGCACCACGAAGGTTTTCAGGATGGAGTGAAAGCCCGCTTCGACGGACGGCCGCAGGTCGGCAAGGCCGTCAATATGCCGGATATCGGCCTTGGCGCGGGCGGAGCCCTCTTTTTCGACGTCCGCAAGCTCGGACGGCTCGGTCGTGAGATAGAAATTGCGCAGATCAGCCCCGTCCAGAACGGCATAGGCCTTATCAGGGCGGATGTCAGACAGGCAGAAGCCGGAGGCTTTGATCGCCATCAGCCCGCCGGGGAGCTTGACGGAGGTATTTCCGCCGCCGCCCTGCACATAGTCGGCGCGTGCGCCCGCAGCCTGGGAGACGCGGGCAAACTCGGAAAGCAGCTTTGCGTGTTCTTCAAAAAACATAGCGTTCCCCTCTTATCGCTTGCTCAGCACGTCGGCCTCGTAGCGCTTGATCTCAGCAAAGTAATCCTGCGGGACAGTTTCGCGGCGCAGATATTCCTCCCAGACCGCGCCGAACGGCATGGTCTTGAGTTCCTCCTGCCGCACCATCAGCTCGGTGAAGTTGTTCTCGTCCTGAAGCTTTTTGAGAGACTTCGGTTCGAGCAGCGCGTACAAAAGCGCCTTCTGCACGGAATGCAGGCCTGTGACCCATGCGGAAATGCGGTTGATGGAAGCGTCAAAATAGTCCGTCGCGAGGAACACGCGGCCCAGCGCGTCCGCGCGGACGATCTCCTTCATCATTTCGCGCGTCTCGTCGTCAAAGAGCACCACATGGTCGCTGTCCCAGCGCATGGGGCGGGTAATGTGCAGCGCCAGACGGTCGTTAAAGAGCAGCATGGAACTGATCTTGTCGGAGACGAGCTCGGTCGGGTGATAGTGGCCGTTGTCCATCAGCGGGGTAATGCGGCGGGTATTGACGTAATTCGTGCAGAACTCCGCCGAGCCGACCGTGTAGGCTTCCAGACCAATGCCGAAGACCTTGGACTCGATGCACGGGAAGACCTTCGTCTTGTCATACGGAACGGACAGAATTTCGTCCATCGACTGCGCGTAGCGGCGGCGCGGAGAGAGGCGGTCTGCCGGGTAATCCTTATAGCCGTCGGGGATCCAGAAGTTGATGACGCAGGGCTTGCCGGTCTCCTCGGCGAAATACTCCGCAATGGCCATGCAGCGCTTGCCGTGCTCGACCCAGAATTTGCGGACCGTCTCGTCCGGGGACGAGAGCGTCAGGCCATCCTTGACCATGGAGTGCGAGAAGAACGTCGGGTTAAAGTCGATGCCAAGGCCGCGCTCTTTGGCATAGGCGACCCAGCGGGAAAAATGCTTCGGCTGAATGGCGTCGCGGTCAGCAAACTCACCGGCTTCGAAAATGGCGTAGCTTGCGTGCAGATTGAGCTTCTTTTTGCCCGGCGTCAGGCGCAGGACCTCATCGAAGTCCGCCATGAGCTGTTCGGGCGTGGTGGCCTTGCCGGGATAGTTGCCGGTGGTCTGGATGCCGCCGGAGAGCGCCTCCTTCGCGTCAAAGCCGACGACGTCGTCGCCCTGCCAGCAGTGGACGGAGACGGTCACGTTTTTCAGTGTTTCCAGCACGGCTTCGGTATCGACGCCGAGCGCGGCGTAGCGTTCCTTTGCAAGTGTATAAGCGTTCATAGTTGTTCCTCCCTCAATTAAAAAAGAAGACCTGTTTCATGAGCGGCTGCGCACCGGTTTCCGGATCCATCTCCATCAGCATAACGTCCTTCATGTACTCGTTCCAGCGGTCCACGACCGGGCTTTCGGCCTGCACGCGGGCAGCCTCGGCGACGCTGTCGCACTCATAATAGCCGAACAGCTCATTGCCGACATTCCAGATCGTATAGTTGCGGATCCCGGCCTGATGCAGCACGTCCTTCATCTCCGGCCAGATCTCGTTGTGGCGGCGGATGTATTCTTCCAGCTTTCCCGGAAGAACCGTCGCTTTCCACGCGTAGCGTTCCATGTTCGTTTCCTCCCTGTTTTTTATGGGTTTCTACATTTCATTATAGAAAAGCAAGCCTGTGTGTGGTATCATAGGCTTGCTTTGAAATATCAATATCTTGCTGTTTTGCGGAGGACTGCCGAATGGAAGTGCTGCACTACAATCTCGATATGACGCCGGAGTCCGAATGGAAGATCGTCTCGGCAGGCGCGTTTGCCCGCGACAAGCTGCTGTATTTGCAGGAGGCCGGGCATTTCATTTCTGGTGCAAATTACTATACCGTCCGAAAGGAACTGGATTCGTATCTTGTCAAGCTGACGCTTTCCGGGGCCGGAATATTGGAATATGGCGGCGAAACCTACCGGCTTCCCGCCGGGAGCTTTTTCTGGATCGACTGCTGTGCGCCGCAGCACTATTATACTGCGCCGGACGCGGGACAGTGGGACGTCCTCTGGTTCCATTTTTACGGCGCAACGGCGGATGCGTACTATCAGGCGTTTTTGTCGCAGACGCAGGGGCGGGCAGCCGCGTCGCTGCCGGTCGACAGTCCGGTGTCCGCGCAGATGAGCGCGCTTCTGGCCCTGGCCGGGGAGGACGGCGGCGGGCTGGGCCGCGATCTGGACGCGTCGGCGCTCATGACGACGATCCTCTGCGGTCTGATCCACGGCGCGGCGCAGCAGCGCCCGCAGCCAGTGCCCGCAGTTTTGCAGAAAGTGCGGCAGTATCTGCACGAGCAGTACGCGCAGAAAATCACGCTCGATACGCTCTCGGCGCGCTATAACATCAGCAAATACCACCTGCAGCGGAGCTTCCAGCGGTATTTCGGCCAGTCGCCCGGCGAGTATCTGACCCGCCTGCGCCTGACCCGCGCCAAGGAACTGCTGCGCGCGACCGACCTGCCGGTATCCGAAGTCGCCTACCGCGTCGGCATGGAGAACACCAGCTATTTTATCAGTGTCTTCCGCGTCCGCGAAGGCGCTACGCCTCAGCAGTACCGCCGCCGCTGGTCGCCGGTGGCATAAGCGCGGCAAGCTCTTCCGCCGTCAACGGGCGGTATTCGCCCGGGCGGAGCGCTTCGTCCAGCCGGACGGGGCCGATGGCAAGGCGCTTTAAGTAAAACACATGGCCGCCCACGGCTTTGATCATCAGCTTGACCTGATGCTTGCGGCCCTCTGTGATCCAGAGCTTGCCGGCCGTGACGGGCCGGGCCGGGTTTTTCAGGTATTTCTCGCGGAAGCGCTCGGGCAGATACGGCGCGCTTTCCCCGATGCTCGTGTGCGCAAGCAGCTGCGCGCGGGCAGGCAGCGAGGGCGGCTGCCCTTCCAGGAGCAAAACACCCGTCTCCAGCTGCCGCATGGCTGTCTCGTCAAGTAACCCGAATGCGCGGTACTCGTATTCCTTTTCCACGTGCTGCTCGGGCCGGAGCAGGCGCACGTCGAGCATCCCGTCGTCCGTAAACAGTAGCAGCCCCTCCGTATCCCTGTCCAGCCGCCCGACCGGGTGCAGCGTCTCGCGCAGCGCCTCCGGAAAGCAGGACATGACCGTCTCCCGCCGCGCGTCGCGCTTCGCGGTGAGCAGTCCGCGCGGCTTGTAAAGCATATAATACTGCGCCATCCGCCTGTCCCTCCCGTCTGTTTTGTCCATCATACCGGACGGAAGCAGAAAATGCAAGAACGGTTCGCACAAAATGACGGGATAATCGTGCATACTTGCAAAACGTCCTGCATATCAGGTAGTTTTCTGCTGGATTTGCAGGATTTATGAATTTTTTTAGAAGCACTTTTCAAAAACGCATTTCTGTGATAAAGTATATCCCAAGAAAAAAGACCCTGTACAGAAGGGAGAACATACTATGAAACTGACCGATCACGGCGTATTCCTCTGCGGCGGCGTGCCGCAGCCGACGGCGCCGCTCACCCCGGACGAGGGCCGCAGACGCACCATGGCCTACCGCATTTTGCAGGCGCACAACCAGTCCGGCGATGAGCGGCAGCTCCGCATCCGGTTCGACGCCATGCTTTCACACGATATCACCTATGTCGGCATCATCCAGCAGGCGCGGGCCTCCGGCATGAAGGAGTTCCCACTCCCCTACGCGCTGACGAACTGCCACAACAGCCTCTGCGCCGTCGGCGGCACGATCAACGAGGACGACCACGTCTTCGGCCTGTCCGCGGCAAAGAAATACGGCGGCATTTACGTTCCCGCCAACCAGAGCGTCATTCATTCCTACGCGCGCGAGCAGATGGCTGCCTGCGGCGCGATGATCTTAGGCTCCGATTCGCACACGCGCTATGGCGCGCTCGGCACGATGGCCGTCGGCGAGGGCGGGCCGGAGCTTGCCAAGCAGCTTTTGAGGCACACGTGGGACGCGCCGCTTCCCGAGGTCGTGCTGGTCTATGTGACGGGAACGCCCCGCCGGGGCGTCGGCCCGCACGACGCGGCAATCGCACTGGTCAAGGCGACATTCGCAAGCAGCTTCGTCAAGAACCGCGTGCTGGAATTCGCAGGCCCCGGCATTGCGAAGCTGCCCATTGATTTCCGCAACGGCATCGACGTCATGACGACCGAGACGACCTGCCTGTCCTCCATCTGGGAGACGGACGAGGAGACGAAACGGTTTTTTGAAGTTCACGGCCGCCCCGAAGCGTATAAAAAGCTGTCGCCGGAGGATGGCGCGTATTATGACCGCATGATCGAGCTGGATCTCAGCCAGATCGAGCCGATGATCGCTCTGCCATTCCATCCGTCGAACGCGTACACGATCCGTGAATTTCTCGCAAACGCGAAGGAACTGCTGGCCGGTGTGGAGGCCGAGGCAAAAAGGCGCTGGCCGAAGGCCAACGTGCATCTGCTGGACAAGCTTCACGACGGCGGTGTCTGGGCCGATCAGGGCATCATCGCGGGCTGCGCGGGCGGTATGTTTGATAATATTGACGAGGCTGCGCAGATCCTGCGCGGCGGCTCGGTCGGAAGCGGGTATTTCTCCATGAGCGTCTATCCCACATCCGTCCCGGTCAGCCTCGCCCTGACGCGCTTGGGCGTGACGGAGTCGCTGCTGGAAACCGGTGCGATCATCAAGCCCAGCTTCTGCGGCCCGTGCTTCGGTGCGGGGGACGTGCCTGCCAATAACGGCCTGTCTCTTCGCCACACGACGCGCAACTTCCCGAACCGCGAAGGCTCAAAGCCCGGCGAGGGGCAGTTCGCGGGCGTGTGCCTGATGGACGCGCGCTCCATTGCGGCAACAGCCAGAAACGGCGGCCGCATCACCCCGGCGGATGAGCTGGATTATACCCCGGAACGCCATCCGTACCAGTTTGACAAGACGGTTTATGCCCGCCGTGTTTACAACGGCTTTGGCCATCCGCAGCCGGAAACAGCGCTCATCATGGGCCCGAACATCACGGACTGGCCGAAAACGTATGAGCTGGGTGAAAATCTTCTGCTTGAGCTTGCCGCCGTCATTCATGACCCCGTGACCACGACGGACGAGCTGATCCCGTCGGGCGAAACGTCGTCCTACCGCTCGAACCCCCTGCGGCTGGCGGAGTTTACGCTTTCGCGCCGCGTGCCGGATTATGTGCCGCGCGCAAAGGAAATTGCCGCAAAAGAAGCCGAACGGCGGGAGGGTTCGAATCCCTCGGACATTCTCGCCGCGCTCTCGCGCGTCGGCGACGCGGAGGTGCTTCTGAACACGACGCAGTTCGGCTCCTGCGTGTTCGCCAACAAGCCCGGCGACGGCTCCGCGCGGGAGCAGGCCGCGTCCTGCCAGAAGGTTCTGGGCGGACTTGCGAATATCTGCTATGAATTCGCCACCAAGCGCTACCGCAGCAACTGCATCAACTGGGGTATGCTGCCGTTCACGCTGGACGCAGGCACGCCATTCGACTATGCGCCGGGCGATCTGGTCTTTGTGCCGGACGTGCGGAAGCGGCTGGAGAAAGGCTGTGAGGATTTCCCCGCGGAGGTTCTGCGGCAGACCGGCGAAAAAGCAGAGCTTCTGCTGCACGTAAAGGGCCTGACGCCGGACGAGCGGGACATTCTGCTCGACGGCTGCCTGATGAATTACTACGCCAAGCGCGGATAAGAGAGAAGGGACCGATATGGAAAAAATTCAGATGAAAACGCCGCTCGTCGAGATGGACGGCGACGAAATGACGCGGGTGCTCTGGCGGATGATCAAGGACGAGCTGATCTGCCCGTTTGTCGACCTCAAGACCGAGTATTACGATCTCGGCCTGCTGCACCGCAACGAGACGCGCGATCAGGTCACGGTCGACGCGGCGCTGGCGACCAGAAAATACGGCGTGGCCGTCAAATGCGCGACGATCACGCCGAACGCGCAGCGGATGGCCGAATATCCGCAGCTGACCGAGATGTGGAAAAGCCCGAACGGCACCATCCGTTCCATTCTGGACGGCACAGTTTTCCGCGCGCCCATTCTGCTGGATTCCATCAAGCCGGTCGTGCGCACATGGAAAAAGCCGATCACGATCGCCCGCCATGCCTACGGCGACGTGTATAAGTCCGTAAGTTTCGAGACGGACGAGCCCGGCGAATGCACCATGACCTTCAAGGGTGCATCCGGCAAAGAGCAGACCGTTCTTGTCCAGAAAACCGACGGCCCCGCCGTCTTCCAGGGCGAACACAATAAGGAAAGCAGCATCCGCTCGTTCGCGCGGGCCTGCTTCCAGTATGCCATTGATACGAAGCAGGATCTCTGGTTCTCCACCAAGGATACCATTGCCAAGGTCTATGACGGCGCGTTCAAGCGCATTTTTGAAGAAGAATACGAGAAGAGCTATAGGACGCAGTTCGAGGCGCTTGGCCTGCGGTATTTCTATACGCTGATCGACGACGCGGTCGCCCGCGTCATCCGCAGCGAGGGCGGCTTCATCTGGGCCTGCAAGAATTATGACGGCGACGTGATGAGCGATATGGTGTCCACGGCGTTCGGCTCGCTCGCCATGATGACCTCCGTGCTCGTCGCGCCGGACGGCACGACAGAATTTGAGGCCGCGCACGGCACGGTCACGAAGCATTATTACCGCTACCTCAAGGGCGAACAGACCTCGACCAACCCGATGGCGACGATCTTCGCGTGGACAGGCGCGCTGAAAAAGCGCGGCCAGCTGGATAAGCTTCCGGCGCTCGAAGCCTTCGCGGACAGGCTCGAACAGGCCAGCCTCGACACGATCCGCGCCGGCATCATGACCGGCGACCTCGCCGGCCTCGTCGAGGGCGAACGCCCCGCGCCGGTCACGAGCGAGGCATTTTTGAAGGCCATCCGCACACGGATGGAAGCGTGAGACTGACCAACGAACAAAACTTTCCCAAAGGCTCCCATTGTCGTACAGCGTGCGGCAACGGGAGCCTTTCTGCGTACACTTTACTGCATAAAAGTTTTGCATGCTGACTAAAAATTTGTTAGGCCTGCTATATTTTTTTGTATTTTTTGCAGAAAGCGTATTTACAATCTCTTCACAAAATGATAGAATATCTTTAGTTTTTAACTGAGATTCCCTGTTTTTTCAATTCCGTTCAACGTTGGAGGGACAGGCTTTCCGCGAACTCGCCAAAACCGCCGCCGGAAAGCGGCGTTTCGCAAAACAGCGGAGCGAATTCCAAGACAGAAAGGATGACTTGCTTGGCAAACGCAATCGAACTGAGAAACATCACCAAGCGCTTCGGACAGGTCGTGGCGAACAAATCGATCAGTCTGGAGCTGCATAAGGGTGAGATCCTGTCCCTGCTGGGCGAAAACGGCAGCGGCAAGACCACGCTTATGAACATGCTCTCCGGCATCTACTATCCGGACGAGGGCCAGATCTTCGTCGATGGGAAGGAAGTGGAGATCCGCTCCCCGAAGGACGCGTTTGATCTGCACATCGGCATGATCCACCAGCATTTCAAGCTCGTCGACGTCTTTACGGCTGCCGAGAATATCATTCTTGGCCTGCCCGGCGACAAGGGCAAGATGGACAAAAACGCCGTTGCCAAGGCCGTCCGCGAGATCGCCGACCGCTATGGCTTCGACATCGATCCGAACCAGAAGATCTACGAGATGTCCGTCTCGCAGAAGCAGACCGTCGAGATCGTCAAGGTGCTCTACCGCGGCGCGGATATCCTGATCCTCGACGAGCCGACCGCCGTTCTGACCCCGCAGGAGACGGAAAAGCTCTTCACCGTCATGCGCAACATGAAAAAGGACGGCAAGGCGATCATCATCATCACGCACAAGCTGCATGAGGTGCTTGCCGTCTCCGACCGCGTGGCCGTTCTGCGCAAGGGCGAGTATATCGGCGATACTGACACTGCCACCGCTTCCCAGCAGTCGCTGACCGACATGATGGTCGGCCGGGCCGTTTCCCTGAACATTGACCGTCCGCTGAACGAGAACCAGACCGAGCGCCTGAAGGTCGAGCACCTGACCGTCAAGAACAAGGAAGGCGTCAAGATGCTCGACGACGTGACCTTCACCGCCATGGGCGGCGAGATCCTCGGCATCGCGGGCATCGCAGGCTCCGGCCAGAAGGAGCTGCTTGAGTCCATTTCCGGCCTGCAGAAGCTGGAGGCCGGCAGCAAAATTACATACATCGAGCCGGACGGAACCGAATGTCTGCTCAACGGCATGGACCCGCTCGATATCATCCGCAAGGGCCTCCTGCTGTCCTTCGTCCCGGAGGACCGGTTCGGCATGGGCCTCGTCGGCGGCATGAACATCATTCAGAACATCATGCTCCGCACCTACCGGCGCGGCAAGGGCCCGCTGACCGACCGCAAGTTCCCGCGCGACCTGTCGCAGAAGATCGTGGACGATCTTGAGGTCGTCACCCCGGATATCAATCGCACGCCCATCCGCCGTCTTTCCGGCGGCAACGTGCAGAAGGTGCTCGTCGGCCGCGAGATCGCGCAGAACCCGGCTGTTCTCATGACGGCCTACGCCGTGCGCGGTCTGGACATCAACACGTCCTACGTCATCTACAATCTGCTGACCGAGCAGAAGATGAAGGGCGTCAGTGTCATCTATGTCGGCGAGGATCTGGACGTTCTGCTGGAGCTGTGCGACCGCATTCTCGTTCTGTGCGGCGGCAAGGTTTCCGGCATCGTCGACGGCCGCAAGACCACGAAGGACGCCGTCGGCCTGATGATGACGAAGATCGGAGGTTAATAGAGTATGCATATCTCCAAACGAGACACAATTTCCCTCAGCAAGGCCTGGTCGATCCGCGCCATCGCCATTCTGCTGGCTCTGATCGTCGACGGCATCATTATCTATGCCATCGTCAAGATGAACCCCCTGAAGGTTTACGTTTCCCTCGCCTCCGGCGCGTTCGGCACGAGCAAGCGTATGTGGTTCACCATCCGTGACTGCATGATCCTGACCTGTATCGCCATCGGTCTGGCGCCCGCGTTCAAGATGCGCTTCTGGAACGTCGGCGCGGAGGGCCAGATGCTCGTCGGCGGCATTGCCACCGCGTTCTGGATGATCAACTTCGCAGGCAAGATGAACATCGTGATGCTTTTCCTGTGCATGGCCATCAGCGCCATCGTCGCGGGCGGCATCTGGGGCCTCATCCCCGGCTTCTTCAAGGCCAAGTGGAACACGAACGAAACGCTGTTCACGCTGATGATGAACTACATCGCCATTCAGCTCACGTCGTTCGCCGTCTCCAAGTGGGAGAACCCTCCAGGATCGAACTCCATCGGCACCATCAACTCCAAGGGCGACGTCAAGTACGTCGGCTGGATCGGCAATATGTTCTCCGACGGCTATAACAAGGACTTCATGTGGACGGTCATCATCGTGCTCGTCCTCGCGGCGCTCGTGTACCTCTATCTGAAATACACCAAGCACGGCTATGAGATCGCCGTCGTCGGCGACTCGGAGAATACCGCACGCTACGCCGGTATCCGCGTCCCGCGCATCTATGTGCGCACGATGGCCCTGTCCGGCGCGCTGTGCGGCTTCGCAGGCTTCCTCGCCGTCTCCGCCGTCAGCCATACCCTCTCCACCTCGACTGCTGGCGGCCGCGGCTTCACCGCGATCATCGTCGCGTGGCTCGCGAAAATGAACCCGTTCGTCATGATCCTGATCTCGGCGCTGCTGTCGTTCCTCGACAAGGGCGCGGTGCAGATCGCTTCCGACTTCGGCCTGAACGAATACGTCTCGAAGATCATCTCCGGCGTCATTCTGTTCTTCATCCTCGGCAGCGAGTTCTTCATCAACTATCAGGTCAAGACCGGCGCGAAGCACAAGTAAGGAGGAGCTGAATATGTTAGATTTTTTGCTGAAATTCCCTGACCTTCTGCACTCTGCCATCGTGTTCGGCACGGTTATCATGTTCGGCGCGCTCGGCGAGATCATCACGGAGAAATCCGGCAACCTCAACCTCGGCGTTCCCGGTATCATGTATTTCGGCGGCATCGCCGGTCTGACGTCCACGTTCATGTATGAAAACGTCTACTGCGTCAACGCAGGGATCGAGCCGAGCGCGGCGCTGTGCGTCATTATGTGTCTCGTCGCGTCGTTCCTCGCCTCCGCGCTGGGCGGCCTCATCTACAGCTTCCTGACCATCACGCTGCGCACGAACCAGAACGTCACCGGCCTGACCCTGACGATCCTCGGCTCCGGCGTCGGCAACTTCTTCGGCGGGAGCCTCAACAAGCTCGCCGGCGGCGTCGGCCAGGTCTCCGTAGCCGTGACCTCGCAGGCATTCCGCAACTACTCGCTTTCCCTCGTCAATTTCTTTGACGGCTTCACCGGCAAGCTCCGTCTGGGCACGCTCCTGTTCTCCTACGGCTTTTTGACCTATGTGGCGATCATCCTCGCCGTTGCGATCTGGTTCTTCCTGTCGAAGACCCGCACGGGCCTGAGCCTGCGCGCCATCGGCGAAAATACCGCCACGGCTGACGCTGCCGGTATCAACGTCACAAAGTACAAGTACCTTGCCACCTGCATCGGCGCCGGTATCTCCGGCCTCGGCGGCACATACTACGTCATGAACTACATCAAGGGCACCTGGGAGAACCAGGGTACGATCGAAGCCCTCGGCTGGCTGGCCGTCGCGCTGGTCATCTTCGCAACGTGGAAATCTCTGCGCGCGATCTGGGGTTCGTATCTGTTCGGCGTTCTCTACTGGGCGTATAACTACATCCCCGGCCTGTCCAGAAGCACGCTGGAGCTGTTCAAGATGCTCCCCTACGTGGTCACGATCCTTGTCCTGCTCATGGTCTCCATGCGCAAAAAGAAGGAGGATCAGCCGCCTCAGTCCCTCGGCATCCCGTACTTCCGCGAAGAACGGTAACCGCACCGCACAACACGCCCTGCGAGGCTTCTCGCAGGGCGTGTTCAGCATATCAGATTGCTTCCCTTAGAGGAGGAGCCTTGGATGCTGCTTTCGGCTTTCGAAAAGTCAAGGAATGTTCACAAATCGTTCCTTGACTTTTCATATTTTTCGTGTATGATTTAATTCAATATTGAACAGTTCGATATTGGAGGTCTTAACTCATGCCGGAACCCCTTCTGACCGCGTCTGCCATGTTTGCCAATGCTGCACGCTTTTCTGACGCCTATCACGCCGCGCTTTCGCCGCTGTGCGCGGAAACCGGTCTGCCGCCTGCGGCGGCGGATATTCTGCTGTTTCTGGCGAATAATCCCGGCTGCGAGACGGCGGGCGCGATCTGCCGGATGCGCGGACTGAAGCCCGCGATCGTGTCGTTTCATATTGACCGGCTTGTGGGCGAGGGCTTTCTGCAGCGGCAGCCTGTCCCCGGCGACCGGCGCAAGACGGCGCTCGTGCTGACCGAAAAGGCAGCGCCCGTCATCGAGCAGGGCCGCAGGCTACAAAAGTCGTTCGCCGACCGGCTCACCGAGGGCCTGCGTGCGGAGGACTTAGCGCACTTCCGCCGCTGCGTGGCCGCCTTTGAACGCAATATCGAACGGATCCGCATGGAAAATCCCAAAGGAACGGAGATGTAACCCCCCATGATCAAACTTCTCAAGCGTATGCGAAAGCGCGAGGCGCTGATGGCGCTTTTGTGCGCAGTCCTCGTCGTGGCGCAGGTCTATTTCGACCTGAAGCTGCCGGATTACATGACCCGGCTCACCACGCTCATCAAAACCCCCGGCAGCGTCACAGCGGATATTTTATCCGTCGGCGGCGAGATGCTCCTGTGTACGCTGGCCAGCGCCGTTCTGGCTGTCGGCTGCGGCTATCTGGCGGCAAAGACGGCCTCCGGCTTCAGCTTTTCCGTCCGCGCCGACCTGTTCCACCATGTCATGGACGCGGGCAGCGAGGAAATGCAGTCCTTTTCCGTCCCCAGCCTCATCACCAGAACGACCAATGACATCACCCAGATCCAGATGGTCGTCGCCATGGGTCTGCAGATGCTCATGAAGGCCCCGATCATGGCTGTCTGGGCCATCATCAAGATCCTCGGCAAAAGCTGGACGCTCTCGGCGGTAACGGGCGGCTTCGTCGTGGTGATCGTCGCGGTGGTGCTGCTGATCATGTCCAGCTGCCTGCCCCGGTTCCGTCAGGTGCAGAAAAAGACCGACCAGATCAACCGCGTCGCGCGGGAAAATCTGACCGGCATCAACGTCGTCCATGCCTTCGGCGCGGAGGACTATCAGAACCGGAAATTCGACGGCCCAAGCCGCGAGATGATGAACCTGCAGCTGAAAAACCAGCGGCTGTTCGCCCTGCTCCAGCCGATGCTCGGCTTCGGCATGAACGGGCTGGCGCTCGCCGTCTACTGGGTCGGCGCGGCGCTGGTTGAGTCGATCGCGCTGACAGATCCCGCCGCACGGCTGACGATGTTCACAAACGTGCTGGTGTTCAGCACCTACGCGACCTATGTTGTGATGTCCTTTATGATGCTCGTGATGATCTTCATGCTCGTGCCGCAGGCGCAGGTCTCGGCAGAGCGCATCAACGAGGTGCTGGACACAAAGCCGCACGTCGTCCCCGGCGCGAAGACAGAGGGCAGCGGGACCGGCTCGGTCGAGTTCCGCGATGTCTCCTTCCGCTATCCGGGCGCAGCTGCGGATGAGCTGGAGCATATCAGCTTCAAGGTAGAAAAGGGCCAGACGCTGGCCATCATCGGCGCGACCGGCAGCGGCAAGACGACGCTGGCCTCCCTCATTCCGCGCTTTTACGACGCGACGGCTGGCACTGTCCTTGTAGACGGGCTGGACGTGCGCGAGTATACGTTCGACGCGCTTTACAACAAGCTCGGCTATGTGACGCAGAAGGCCGTTCTGTTCGCCGGCACGGTTGAAGACAATGTCTTTTTCGGGCAGAGCGCAGCAGAAAAGACGGACGCGTCGCTGCAAGCCGCGCTTTCCTTGTCGCAGGCTGCGGAATTTGTGGACAAATACCCCGAAAAGGCCGCACATCCCATCGCCCAGCTTGGCCGGAACGTCTCCGGCGGGCAGAAGCAGCGGCTTTCCATCGCGCGTGCGCTGGCAAGAACGCCGGAAATTCTGATTTTCGACGATTCGTTCTCCGCGCTGGACTATAAGACCGACGCGGTGCTCCGCGAGGGGCTTGCGAAGGAGCTTCCCGGCACGACGAAGATCATCGTCGCCCAGCGCATCAGCACCATCCGTAATGCCGATCAGATCCTCGTGCTCGACCGCGGCGAGATTGCCGGACTCGGCACGCATGACGCACTGATGGCGTCCTGCACGGTCTACCGCGAGATCGCCATGTCGCAGCTGAGCGAGGAAGAGCTCAAGAAAGGAGGCGCATCCAAATGAGGCCCAATATGCGTCCAACAGAAAAAACGGATCCCAAAGGCGCTCTGAACGACCTGAGCGCGTATATGCGCAGGAGCCTCGGCGTCGTCATTCTGGCGCTCGTGCTGGCGGCGCTCAGCGCCGTGCTGACCATCATCGGCCCGGATCAGGTCGGTAAGATCGCGACCATCATGTCCGACGGCCTGCTCGGCGGCATTGATCTTGCAGCCATTGCAAGAGTCGGCATACTGCTAGCCGTCATTTACGGCCTGAGCGCGCTCTTTGGCTTCATCCAGCACTATATCATGGCGAGCGTCACGCTCAAAATGTCCTACCGTATGCGCGCGGAGCTGTCCGAAAAGATCAACCGGGTGCCGCAGAAATACTTCAACTTTCATGCACAGGGCGATATTCTCAGCCGCATCACCAACGATGTCTCCACGCTCCAGCAGGGACTGACCAACAGCCTGCCGACGATCATCTCCGCCGCGACGCAGTTTGCCGGCTGCCTCATCATGATGTTCGTGACCGAGTGGCGGCTGGCGCTTGCCGCGCTGGGCATTACGCTCGTCGGGCTGCTGCTCGTCGTGCTCATCATGTCCCGTTCGCAGAAATACTTTACCGCCCGGCAGGAAAGCCTCGGCAAACTGAACGGCTATGTCGAGGAAATGTATTCCGGCCACGAGGTCGTGCGCATTTCCCGCGCGGCAGAGCCTGTCGGCAAGACCTTTGACACGCTGAACGACGCTGTTTACGACGCGAACTGGCGTTCGCAGTTCCTGTCCGGCGTCATGCAGCCGCTCATGAATGTCATCGGCAACCTGTCCTATGTCGCCGTGTGCGTGCTCGGCTCGATCCTCGCGATCCAGGGCATCATCGATATCGGCGTGATCGTCTCGTTCATCCTGTATGTGCGCCTGTTCACCTCTCCCCTCACCCAGATTGCGCAGGGCATGACGAACCTGCAGACAGCCTCCGCCTCCGCGCACCGCATCTTTGACTTCCTCGGCAGCGAGGAACTGCCCGATGAATCGGAAAAACCGGAGCTGCCCCGCCCCGTGCGCGGCGAGGTCGACTTCGAGCACATCCGCTTCAGCTACCCGGATTCACCGGATAAGATCATCATCAAGGACTTCTCCGCCCACGTCGCCCCCGGCCAGAAGGTCGCCATCGTCGGCCCGACCGGCGCTGGCAAGACGACCATGGTCAACCTGCTCATGCGGTTCTATGAGATCTCCGACGGCTGCATCAGAATTGACGGTGTGCCGTCATCTGAGCTCAGCCGCGAGGACGTACACAAGCTGTTCGGCATGGTCCTGCAGGACACATGGCTGTTTGAGGGCACAGTCCGGGAAAATCTTGTCTACAATCTGTCGGACGTGACCGATGAACAATTAAATCGCGTCTGCCGCGCCTGCGGGCTGGATAAATTCGTCCGTTCGCTGCCGGACGGCTTCGACACTGTCCTGTCCGAGAGCACCAGCATTTCCGCCGGGCAGAAGCAGCTGCTGACCATCGCCCGCGCCATGCTCCAGAACGCGCCCATGCTCATCCTCGACGAGGCGACCAGCTCTGTCGACACGCGCACGGAGCTGCTCATCCAGCGCGCCATGGATAAGCTGACGGAAAACCGCACCAGCTTCGTTATCGCCCACCGTCTGTCGACGATCAAAAACGCCGACCTCATTCTCGTCATGAAGGACGGCGACATCATCGAAAGCGGCACGCACGAAACACTCATGCAGCGAAACGGCTTCTACGCCGCCCTCTACAACAGCCAGTTCGAACAGGCATCATAACGCGCTCCATAAAAAACTCTGCCCGCAGCTTCAACGGTCTGCGGGCAGAGTTTTTAATTATAGAATTTTTCCTCGATTTTGACCACAACGCCGTTTTTCAAAGTAAGCGTATACGGCTGGACGAGCAGCCCTTCGTTTTCCTGCACGGCGGCGGCAAAGTCCCGCCATGTTTTGAACGTATACAGCCGGTCCTCGCCTGCGCCATATTCCTGCTCGATATCGTAGATCGTGACGGATGCGTTCGGGTCGACTTTATAGGTGTAAAGTTCGCCGGAATCGACCCGGTAATATCCATAATAATAATTCTGCGGTGGAATATTCAGCGCCTTGAGCGTTTGCAGATCCTCTTCGAGAGAGGCATTCAGCAGCGTAATATGCTCGGCCGTGATGGAATCCCCGGTCACGCTCTGCAGAACTGCGTTCCGGCGCGTGCTGACCTCCGTGATCTGCGAGGTCTGGAGCGAATAGGAGAGCATCAATATGACGTCCGCCCGCGTCAGCGTGACGATCAATGATTGCCGGTCTTCCGATAAGTCCTTCGTCCAGATGGTATCTGCGTCCAGATACCGCAGGTCGGCGTTTGCAGCGCTGAAATAGTCAACAAACGCGGAATAATAGCGCGGCCACTGGGAAACATCGCCCGGCAGATCGCTCATTTTGCTGTCCTCGATCTGGAATTTCCGAACGATATCCTCATATTCCGCCGTCATGTCCTGCGCCCAGTGTGCATAGTCCAGCTTTTCGTGAACATATTCCCAAATCATATCATCAGAAAGAGAATCCGCCGCAGACGCGTCACTTGACGGGGCAGTGGAGGCAATCACCTCCAAATACTGCTGGAGCAGATTCATGTCTGCTGGAAACCAGTCTCCCGCTGCCTCCGGCAAGACCCACGCTCCGTCCGCGTTCTGCATGGCAAGCGGGCCGCAGAAATCGCGGATCCAGTCGCTCAGACTCCCGCTCGGGTACTCCGCAAAGCCCGTGCAGATATTGCCCGGCGCATCCAGCTCGAATCTCGCCACTGTCGTTGAGCCGCCCCCGTTCCACTCCCAGTCAGGGCCGGTGTAGTCATAGTAAAAATCATAATGCAGGTAGCAGATGACGACAGTTTTCCCGTTTTCCTCAAACGAACCGTATTCGCGCAGGCTCGGCAGCACGATATCATTGTCATCGCGCGGGTACCGCTGCGCGACCGCCGCGTCAAAGAGCACCGCCTCCCGCCCGGTCAGACCGAACATGGAAGAGGCCGGGATGGGGAGCGTACTCTGCGGCTCAGTCGTCGGAACCTGTTCCTCCTGCACGGTCGATTGCTCCGGCGAAGCAAGCGTAAAGGAATGAATGTACCAGTTTTCGCCGTCCTTCACCAGCTTCAGAACAGCCTTGCCGGAAAGAGATCCCGCCGTGCTGCCGTACAGCAGCACAGTATCTCCGTCAGGCTCGATCTCGCCGCTGGTGCAGCGGAAATAGCCGGGGTTGTAGTCGCTGGTGGTGGTATAAAATGCGTCCGTGTCTTCGAGATAGGTGTAGCCGGAAAACGGCGTCTGCATATCCGTCAGGTCGGCAAGGCCGATGCCCGCGAAGCGCTTCAGGACGTCTTCGACCGCAGACGCAGGATACCGGTGGATGGGCAGTGGGAAATCCTCCACGCTGTCGACGCGGAATTCCCATTTGGCGTTCAGCTGGGCAAATTCCTCCTCCGAAATATCCTCCTCGCCGCATTCTCCGAAGTAAGCAAGGAAATTGTTCAGATTCAGATCACGTACATCGTCATAGGTCGAGGTGAAGAAGCCGTTGACCGCGAAATGACCGAGCGTATCATCGGTCGACAGCTCATAGTCGGCAAAGATCGCGTTGACCTCGTCGATCTGTGCCTGCGTCAGCGGCATCGCGGTTTTCAGCGGCTCCTGCTGCGCGGGTTCTGTTTCCTCTGGCAGCGTGATTTCCCCCGTTTTCTGCCGCGTCAGCTCCGTAATCGAGCACCCAGCGGCAGACACGATGAGCAGCAGCACCAGAATGACACACAGAACGCTTGTGCGCTGTTTTTTCGTCAGGAACAAAATGCGCTCCCTGACCGGCGGCCCGGCGAGGCTCAGAGCCATGGCCTTACGCGGGGCCTGCGCCAGAATCGCCCGTGCGTAGGCGAGGCGCTGCGCGTCCGACAGCCCGGCTGCGACCGCCTCGTCGCACGCCAGCTCCGCGTCGCGCTTGGATAGAATCGCGGCCAGCCAGATAAACGGGTTCCACCAGTAAGCAATCACCGCCGCCGCCCGACAGAACGACCACAGATGATCCAGATGTCGCAGATGCGTCAGCTCGTGCCGTAAAATCAATTCTGTTTCAGGCGTTTGCAGCACGTCCTCCGTCAGATACACCGCCGGAACCAGCCCGGCCAGACACGGCGATTTGACCGTGCTGGACACATAAATACGCGTCCTGCCGTGTCTGCCAAGAAAGCGCCGGCTCTTGTGCAGCCGAACTGTGAAGACCAGCCACGTGCCCAATAACCAAGATCCGAGCAGCGCACTGCCGCCCGCCCAGACGATCTGAAAGATCTGCATCGCTGTCAGCGGCTTTGCGGGCGCTTCCGCAGCCTCCTGCGCCGGGGAGACTGGCTGCTGCACAGGTGTCTGCGGCTGCGTCACAGCCCGCGCAGGCTGCTGCGCCGGGAGAGGCTGCGCAGGCAGCTCCACGCGCTGCACCGGCGCGGCCGCTTCCTCTGCCGGAAGCACCGGCAGCGAAACCAGCGTCCCCGGCAGACACAGCTTCACCAGCACCACCAGCCAGAGCGTATAGACCATCCGCTTCGGCACGCGGTTTTTGAAAATTGCCCGTACCAGAAGAACGGCCAGAATCAGCGCTGAAACGGTCAATACTTCTCTCAGCATAAGAAATCCTCCTGTCTTTCCATCTAAGCTACGGAAGCAGCAGCTCTGCGACCGGCAGCAGTTCTTCTGTGCCATCTTCGCGCAGGACGCGCAGGACATCGTCTTCTGACGCCGCGTGCGTCTCATCACTGTCACCAAAGGAAAGCTTCGCAAAGCGCTCGCTGCAAAGCTTTCCGTCCCAATCCACGAGCCAATACCCCTCCGGCATCGGCTGGCCGTCCTCGTCATAGCACGGATATGCCGCACGTTCACCGTAACATACCGCGATGCCGATATAGCCATTGTCAAATACGCTGTAATCGATCCAATGGAAGCGCGCACAAAGCGTGCTCCCGTTCTCGTCCGTTAGCCGGCACCGGCCCATGACCGGCCCCTGCGATACGCCGCCTTCATAGAGCAGGAAGCGATCCGGGAATGGGATCTCCACACGCTCATAGACCGGTGCGATCACCTCTGCTCCGTCTGCGGTCACAATGCCATAGCACGGTTCACGGCTGTCCCAGCGGGTAACGCGCAGACGATAGCCGAAATGGTCTTCCTCCAAAGTTTTCGGCTCGTCCACTTCGCTGAGGTAAAAGCTTCCGTCTCCGGCGCTGACGGTATAGCGGTAGCCGGTGCCGTTTCGGATGCAGTAGACCTCACCCTCCGGCGTGCCCATATAGTCGATGCAGGCGTCAAACGGCTCGTCAGAAAGAAGCGTGCCGTCCTTCAGCCGAATCCAGACCTTTGTGTCTGGAACTTCACCGATGTGCCGCGTACCATCGGCCTCCCGCACCAGCCCCATGCAGCTGCCGTCCGTCCGATAGAGCGTTTCATACGGTGCCCAGCTCCATGTTTTTGCATCGTCATATTGGTCAACGCCCGAAGCGTCCTTTGCTTCTTCCTGCGCGGCAGTCTTCCACCAATCCGCACCGTCTTCCTCACCGTAGATTTTCCGAAATTCCTGTGAACGAGGCTCCTGCGTCGAGTCATTATAGGAGGACTGCGAATCCTGCGATTCGGCTTCCCACGGTGCTTCCTCCGCCTGCACCGCGGGCGGAGCCTCCGGCGCTTTCTGACAGCCTGATAAAAGAAGGCTGATGCAGAGCGTCAGGAAGAGAATTTGTTTTTTCATTGCGCGTGCTCCTTCTCCGCTGCGTCCAAAATGGCTTTTAACTCCTGAATTTCCTGCTCGGACAGCGCACCGCGGTCAACTAAGTTTGATACCATCATCCCGACGCTGCCGCCGTAGACCTTGGATAGAAACGACTCCGTTTCCTCCGGCTCCACGTCGGCATAGGCGACGGACGCGCTGTATGTCTGAAATTTTCCGCTGTCGTCCATCGTGACCGCACCCTTGGCGATCAGCCGCTTGAGCATCATAAAAATCGTCGCCCGGCTCCATCCGGTATCCGCGTCCAATGCCGAGACCAGCTCCGCCAGCGTCTGCCCCGGCCTCTGCCAGAGCGTTTTCATCAGCTTCCATTCCCCATCAGACAGTCTGAGATGTTCCATTTCACAGTGCTCCCTTCAAAATGCTAACGTATGTTATGTTTTGAGGATACCACAGATATTAACACTTGTCAACTGCAGCCGGTACATTTTATGCACGAAGGCCTGAAGGGATTCGAACGCCGTAAATATCGGAGCGCTCTGGTATCTGCTGCAAATCCCCTCTGTTTGCTTTTGCAGATTTTTAGACGTTACAATATACTAGTACATTGTAACACATAAAACTTTACGTGTATGGACTATGTCAGGGCGTTGGCAAAGGATCCGATTGCCAGAAAGGTCAAGCTGGCAGACCTCCGGCACAATCTTGACGCCCGAAGGCTGAACGGCGTGCGATTCAGGAAATATGACCTGTATTTGCAGGCAGTTCGCTATCTGGAAAAAATCAGGTAGAGAACACTTTTATGCGGAACTGTCCGCATGGTATCAGCGCACCGGCCGCAGCAGGTGCAAAGAGCGCTTGAGAGACTGTCTGCCTTTGCGTGCCGACGGTCGCCCGGGAGCTGCCGCCGGCCTCGTTCTGCTTTTGCGGACCGGTCATTCACGTTTCGATATCGTTCAGGAGTCGGAGGCTTCCCCGGCGAAGCTCTAAGCGGCCTTCCCGCTGCATCGTGCCGAGCAGGCGCGAAAGAGCGCTGCGGTTCATGCCAAGGTACCGGGCCATCTGCTCGCGCGTCATTCCGGCGCAGACGATCTCGCCGGTTTTTCCCGCCTCCTGCCGCAGATACGCTTCCAGCCTCGTCCGACCGTCCGGAATGGACAGGAGGCGGATATGGCGCTGTAATGCCCAGTATTTCTCCGAGATCTCCTCCAGCAGATTGGACAGCAGCCGTGTGCAGTCGCTTCCGCCATCCTCCGCGCAGCAGCGGAGCAGTGCGTCCAGCGATAGAAACAGGATCCTGGACGGCCTTGCCGTGCGAAGCTCGACCGGGCTGCCAACCGTCCGGGCCGACATCAAAACATCCCCAAACAGTCCGCCTGCCTCGTGTACCGCGGAAAGGCTTTCCTGTCCATCCTGCGTGTACCGCCATGCCTCCACGCGCCCGGACAGCACGATCCCCGCATGGTCGATCCGCTCGCCCATGCCCCAGATCACGCTGTTTTTTCCAAAGCAGGCCGTGCGGGAGGAAAGCTTTTGCAGCAGCCCGTCCAGCCGCTCCGCAGGAAGCTCTGCGAAAAGCCTGTTTTGCAGCAGAATGCGCTTCTCTTCATCTGTCAGCATTTTGCTCTCCTTTTTGTTGCAGCTGCAACGTATTTTTTTGAATGACATTGCTATAATAGCAGCAAAATACAAGCTTGGGGAGATTTTTTATGAAAAAAACAGTCTGGATCGCGCGGACGGCGGTCTGCCTTGCGCTTCTGATCGCCATTCAGTTCCTTACCAAAAGCCTCGGCCAGCTGGTGACCGGCTCGTGCGTCAATCTGGTGCTGGCCATCGCGGCGCTGATCGGCGGCGTCTGGTCCGGCGTGACGGTCGCGGTCATTTCGCCGTTCTGCGCATATCTGCTCGGTATCGGCCCGGCGTTTTTGCCGTTGGTGCCGTGCGTTTCGCTGGGCAACGCCGTCTACGCCGTCCTGTTTGCCCTGCTTGTCGGCGGATTCCTGCAAAAAAAGAAGCTGCCCGCCGCATATGGCAGCATGGTGCTGGCTGCCGCATCAAAGTTTGCGGCGCTGTATCTCGTCCTTGTCCGGCTGGTGGCCCCGGCTGTCATCCCGGCAGCGAAGCTCAGCACCGTCACAGCGGCGTTTACCTGGCCGCAGCTTCTCACAGCCGTGATCGGCGGCGTGCTGGCCTGCCTGATCGCGCCGGTCCTCTGCCGCGCGCTTGAAAAGAAGAACTAACGCAGTCCGTTGGATGTCTCAGGCCGGGAATACTACAGCTTTCATTCATATTTAAAGACATTACTCATTTCATAAAGTTCAGAAAAGGCATACGAACTCAATTGGATGAACCAAGTTCGTATGCCTTTGTCTTGTCCAATTCCAGAGCTGGACACTCCGGCTGCCTGAACGGCACACCCTGCGTTCTAGGCGCAGCGGTTTCAAATAACACCGTCTGACCGCTGCTCAACGCAAGCGTCTATTTCAGTTCAAGCAGCGCTTTTTCATCGTCTTTTACAAGCTTCCCTTGACAACGATAACGTGTCCCTCAGTTTCCGATTTCATTTTACGCGCCAGGAAGCGTTTCGTCGGAAGGAGACGATGCTGATACAGAAACAGCGCCCGGCTCACGCCGGGCGCTGCTGCTTTATGGGGTTTTGGCGAAATTACTCGTCGATCTCGATGACGACGCCGGAACCAACGGTACGGCCGCCTTCACGGATAGCGAAGCGGAGGCCCTTCTCGATAGCGATCGGGGTGATCAGCTCGACCTTCATGTCGATGTTATCGCCAGGCATGCACATCTCAACGCCTTCGGGCAGGGAGATGATGCCGGTAACGTCAGTGGTTCTGAAGTAGAACTGCGGACGATAGTTATTGAAGAACGGGGTGTGACGGCCGCCTTCGTCCTTGGACAGAACGTAGACCTGGCCAACGAACTTGGTGTGCGGATGGATGGAGCCGGGCTTGGACAGGACCTGGCCTCTTTCGATGGACTTCTTGTCAATGCCGCGGAGCAGAGCGCCGATGTTGTCGCCAGCCTCAGCGTAGTCCATGAGCTTGTGGAACATTTCGATGTCGGTGACGACGGTGGACTTCTTCTCGTCCGCGAGGCCAACGATCTCGACAGGCTCGTTCTTCTTGATGACGCCGCGCTCGACACGACCGGTAGCGACAGTGCCGCGGCCGGAGATGGTGAAGACGTCCTCAACCGGCATCAGGAAGGGCTGGTCAGCCTTGCGGTCCGGGGTCGGGATCCAGGTGTCAACAGCCTGCATGAGCTCTTCGATGCAAGCATACTCGGGAGCCTTCGGGTCGGTGGACTCGGAAGCCAGAGCGTTCAGAGCGGAGCCGCGGATGATGGGGGTGTCGTCGCCCGGGAAGCCGTAGAAGGACAGCGTCTCGCGAACTTCCATCTCGACGAGCTCAAGCAGCTCTTCGTCGTCGACCTGGTCGACCTTGTTCAGGAAGACGAGGACGGAAGGAACGTTAACCTGACGGGCCAGAAGCAGATGCTCCTTGGTCTGAGCCATGGGGCCGTCGGAAGCAGCGATGACCAGGATCGCGCCGTCCATCTGAGCAGCGCCGGTGATCATGTTCTTGATGTAGTCAGCGTGGCCCGGGCAGTCAACGTGGGCATAGTGACGGCCCTTGATTTCGACGTTGTCTTCGCCGGTCTTGTAGTTGTGGCCAATGCGGTCGTTGGTCTGGTACTCGACGTGAGCGGTGTTGATGGTAATGCCGCGCTCGCGCTCTTCCGGAGCCTTATCGATGGAAGAATAGTCGGTGTACTCAGCGTCGCCGAAGAAAGCCAGATACTTGGTGATGGCTGCGGTCAGCGTGGTCTTGCCATGGTCGATGTGGCCGATGGTGCCGACGTTGACATGGGGCTTATCCTTAATAAAATGCTGTTTTGCCATTTGGATTATCCTCCTTAGTTGATTCACTTACGGTATTATTTTTGCATCCTCTTCATCATACACGACATTTGCCGATTTGACAAGAAGAATTTCCAACGCAAACGGGATCTGGTGCGCTTAATATCCTTTGCGCTTCGAAATAACGGCATCTGCCAGATTCTTGGAGAGTTCCACATAGTGGCTCGGCTCCATGGTGAACTGGCCGCGGCCCTGCGTCCTCGAGCGGAGGTTGGTCGCATAGCCGAACATCTCGGAAAGCGGAACGAAGCAGTCGATCTGCTGCGCGCCGTTGCGCTGTGTGAGGCCCGCGATGTTGCCGCGCCGGGAGGTGACGTCGCCGATGACGTCGCCCATATACTCGTCGGGGACAATGATGCAGACCTTCATGATGGGTTCGAGAATGACGGGATCCGCCTTCTGGCAGGCCTCCTTGAACGCCATGGAACCGGCGATCTTGAACGCAAGCTCAGACGAGTCGACCTCGTGATAGGAGCCGTCGTACAGCGTGACCTTTACGTCGACCACGGGGAAGCCGGCCAGAACGCCCGCTTCCATCGCGCCGCGAATACCCTGCTCGACCGCGGGAATGAATTCCTTCGGGACAGAGCCGCCGACGGTGGCGTTGATGAACTCGAAACCCTTGCCGCTCTCGTTGGGTTCGACGGTGATCTTGACATGGCCGTACTGGCCCTTGCCGCCGGACTGACGCGCGTATTTCGTCTCCTGATTGACCTTCTTGCGAATGGTCTCTTTATAGGCGACCTGCGGCGCGCCGACGTTTGCCTCGACCTTGAACTCCCGGAGCAGGCGGTCAACGATGATTTCCAGATGAAGCTCACCCATGCCGGCGATGATCGTCTGGCCGGTCTCTTCATCGGTGTAGGTTTTGAATGTCGGGTCCTCTTCAGCAAGCTTCGAGAGCGCGATACCCATCTTTTCCTGCCCGGCCTTGGTCTTTGGCTCGATCGCCACGCGGATAACGGGCTCGGGGAAAACCATGTTTTCGAGCACGATGGGGTGCTTCTCGTCACAGAGCGTATCGCCCGTGGTGGTATTCTTCAGGCCGACGGCCGCGGCGATATCGCCGGAATAGACAACGGGGAGGTCTTCTCTGTGGTTCGCGTGCATGAGCAGGATTCTGCCCATACGCTCGCGCTGCTTTTTGTTGGTGTTCATGACGGTCTTGCCTGCCTCCAGAGAACCGGAGTACACGCGGAAGAACGCCAGCTTGCCAACATAGGGATCCGTCATGATCTTGAAGGCCAGCGCGGCGAACGGAGCCTCGTCAGAGGGCTCGCGCGTTTCTTCCTCGTCAGTCTTCGGGTTGATGCCGGTAACTGCTTGTTTGTCCAGCGGGGACGGCATATACTCGACAATTGCATCCAGCAGTTCCTGAACGCCCTTATTTTTATAGGACGAGCCGCAGGTGACCGGAACGATCTTGTATCCGATCGTCGCCCGGCGAAGCGCGGTGCGGATCATCTTTTCGGGGATGTCCTCACCCTCGAGGTACAGCGTCATGATCTGGTCGTCCTCGTCGGAGATCGACTCGAGCATATGGTCGCGGTACTGCTTTGCAAGCTCCTCCATATCAGCGGGGATGGCTTCCTCGCGCATATCCTTGCCGAGCTCGTCATAGAAGACGAATGCCTTCATCTTGATGAGATCGACCACGCCGCGGAAGGTATCTTCGCTTCCGATGGGCAGTTGGATGGGAACGGCGTTGCACTTGAGACGCTCGTCCATCATCTTCAGGACATTGAAGAAATCGGCACCCATCATGTCCATCTTGTTCACGTAAACAAGGCGCGGAACATGATACTGGTCGGCCTGTCTCCATACAGTCTCGGTCTGCGGCTCGACGCCGCCCTTGGCACACAGGACCGTCACAGCGCCGTCGAGCACACGCAATGAGCGCTCGACCTCGACCGTAAAGTCCACATGGCCCGGAGTGTCGATGATGTTGATCCGCACGCCCTTCCAATGGCAGGTGGTAGCGGCAGAGGTGATCGTAATGCCACGCTCCTGCTCCTGCTCCATCCAGTCCATGGTCGCGGTGCCTTCGTGCGTTTCGCCGAGTCTGTAGTTGACACCGGTGTAGAACAAGATACGCTCAGTCGTCGTGGTCTTGCCTGCATCGATGTGTGCCATGATGCCAATATTTCTCGTATTCTCAAGTGAATATTGTCTTGGCATGCTGTTCTCCTTCTGTCATTACCAGCGGAAGTGAGAGAACGCCTTGTTGGCCTCGGCCATCTTGTGGGTGTCTTCACGCTTCTTGACAGCGGCACCCGTGTTGTTGCAGGCATCCATGAGCTCGCCGGCGAGGCGCTCTTTCATGGTCTTCTCACTTCTTGCACGGCTGTAGTTCGTCAGCCAGCGCAGTCCAAGGGTCTGGCGTCTTTCCGGGCGAACCTCGATCGGAACCTGATAGTTCGCACCGCCGACACGACGAGTCTTGACTTCCACGGCCGGCATGATATTTTCCATGGCGGTCTGGAAAGCCTCAAGACCAGACTTGCCGGTCTTCTCTTCCACGATCTGGAACGCACCGTAGACGACCTTCTGGGCTACGCCCTTCTTGCCGTCGAGCATGATGCTGTTGACGAGCTTGGTCACCAGAACGGAACCGTAGATCGGATCGGGAAGGATCTCTCTCTTGGGAACATTACCTCTTCTGGGCACTGTGCTTCCCTCCTTCATAAAATGATTTCATAGGTACTTCGGAAGCCCGAAGCTTCCGTGGGTGCCTGCCAAGAGGTTCTCATAAAAATATATATAAAAAACTCTCAGCAAGGCATCGCCTTGCACAAGGCAGAATTGCGATGATAGACAGAAGAATTACTTCTTCTTGCCGGCCTTCGGGCGCTTTGCACCGTACTTGCTGCGGGCCTGCATACGGCCCTGCACACCCTGGGTGTCGAGCGTACCGCGGATGATGTGGTAACGGACGCCAGGAAGGTCCTTGACACGGCCGCCGCGGATCAGAACGACAGAGTGCTCCTGCAGGTTGTGACCAACGCCGGGAATGTAAGCGGAAACCTCGTAACCGTTCGTCAGACGCACACGGGCGATCTTACGAAGAGCAGAGTTCGGCTTCTTCGGGGTGGTGGTACGAACAGCGGTGCAGACACCTCTCTTCTGAGGAGAAGACAGATCGGTCGCACGGTTCTTCAGCGTGTTGACACCCTTCTGCAGAGCAGGAGCGGTGGACTTGTAGGTCGACTGTTCTCTTCCCTTTCTTACCAGCTGGTTAAAAGTAGGCATATTGTTCCTCCTTTCTCGGATTGTGGCTGCTTTGCAGCATCATGTATTTTATCCCGAAATATCAAAGATATTCCGTTGGGACCAGAAAAAAGCGCATTTCAGCGCAAAAGTGCGGCGCAGGCTGCGCCGACATGGATCCCGCAGAGCCTCCCGAGCTCCTTCATCGTCGCGATCTCGACAAGCTCAACGCCGGCGTCGCGGCACTGCTCGACGAGCGGCTCGCGGAGGATGGGGTCGGCGTCGGCGGCCACATAGGCGGTTCGTACACGCCCGGCCTTCAGCGCTTTGCGCAGCTGCTTCGTACCGATCACCTTTCGGTTGCTTGTCAACCGTTCCGGCATCCAGACACCTCCATGGAAAATACGCGCAGGCAGACCCACGCAAATATGGATTATAGCAGAAATCACGAAGCGCGTCAATAAAAAAACGCGCAAAAAGAAAATATTTTTTTGATTTTCCCTTGAAATTGCAATGCTTTTCGGACTTTGGCAGAATGCACAGAGACAGATGTACGCGGCAGGCAGAGCAAACGTCAGGCGCGGCAGATGCCGCGCCTCAGCGGAGCGAAAAAGTCTTTTCGCCCCGCTGAGGCAGTTTTTCGAACTTTAAAAAAGTTCGAAAAACTGGTTGATTGAACGCGAAGGGGGCTCTTTGCCCCCTTCACTCTTCCCCAGCTGTTCTGTTGTCCAACTCTTTTCATGGTTTTTAACAGTCTCAGAGCAAACGTCAGGCGCGGCAGATGCCGCGCCTGACTGGCTTGAAATTTTACAGCTTCTCGTCGTCGATCATTTCCTCGGTCACAATGGATTCCGGGGTGGTGAGCGTATCGAAGTCGCGGTAGGCCTTGAGGCCGGAGCCCGCGGGGATGAGCTTGCCGATGATGACGTTTTCCTTCAGACCGATCAGATGGTCGACCTTGCCCTTGATGGCCGCGTCGGTCAGGACCTTCGTCGTCTCCTGGAAGGAGGCAGCGGAGAGCCAGGACTCGGTGGCAAGGGACGCCTTGGTGATGCCCATGAGGATGAGACTGTCGGTTGCAGGCTTGAGGTCCGTCTCGCCGGCGTCAATGCGCGCCTGTACGGCGGCGTTGGCGTCTTCGAACTCGAATATATCGACGACCGTGCCGGACAGCAGGTTCGTGTCGCCCGGCTCCTCGACCTTGACCTTGCGCATCATCTGGCGGATGATGACCTCGATGTGCTTTTCGTTGATGTCGACGCCCTGCTGACGGTACACGGCGAGAACGCCCTGCGTCAGATAGTCCTGCACGGCCTCAACGCCGGAAATGCGCAGCACGTCATGCGGGTTCAGCGCGCCGTCGGTGATGGGTTCGCCCTTGCGCACGCGCTTGCCGTGCTCGACCTTCAGGCCGACGGAATACGGCACCTGATACTGCTTGACCTCGCCGTCGTCAGCGGTGATGGTGATGTTGCGCAGCGCCGTGCGGTGCGAATCGTTGACGTCGACGACGCCGTCGATCTCGGAGATCTGCGCCATCTTCTTCGGCTTTCTGGCCTCGAACAATTCCTCAACACGGGGAAGACCCTGCGTGATATCGTCGCCCGCGACACCGCCGGTGTGGAAGGTACGCATGGTCAGCTGCGTGCCCGGTTCGCCAATGGACTGCGCGGCGATGATGCCGACGGCCTCGCCCAGATTGACAAGCTCGCTCGTGGCAAGGTTCATGCCGTAGCAGCGTGCGCACACGCCGGAACGGGCCTTGCAGCCGAGGACGGAGCGGACGTACACGCGGTCGATGCCGTGGGCCGTAAACTTGGCGGCGTCCTCCTCGCGGAGCATGACGTCCTTGGAGTGCAGCAGCTCGCCCGTCTTCGGGTCGGTGATATCGTAGACCGGGTAACGGCCGCGGATACGGTTGCCGAAGGAGTCGATAAGCTGGCCCTTCTCATAATAGTCGCCCTTCCAGCTGCCGTTGGTGGAGCCGCAGTCGTTCTCGCGGATGATGACGTCCTGGCAGACGTCGACCATGCGGCGGGTCAGATAGCCGGAGTCGGCGGTACGGAGCGCCGTATCGGTCATGCCCTTTCGAGCGCCTCGGGAGGAGATGAAGTATTCCAGAGCGGACAGGCCCTCACGGAAGTTCGCCTTAATCGGGATTTCGATCGTGCGGCCGTTCGTATCTGCCATCAGGCCGCGCATACCGGCCAGCTGACGGATCTGGTTCATGCTGCCTCGCGCGCCGGAGTCCGCCATCATGAAGATTGGGTTGAAGCGCTTGAGGTTCGACTGCAGTGCATCGGTGACGTCCTTGATGGACTTCTCCCACTGCTGGACGGTCAGACGGTAGCGCTCGTCGTTGGTGATGAAGCCGCGCTTGTACTGGCGGTCGATCTTGACGACCTCCTTCTCGGCCTCATGGATGAGCTCATACTTCTTCTCCGGGATCTCCATATCGGCGATGGAAACGGTGATGGAGGCTCTGGTGGAGTATTTATAGCCGAGGGCCTTGACCTTGTCGAGCATTTCGGTCGACTGCGTGAAGCCGTTGATGCGGATACACTTGTCGATGATCTTGCCGAGCTGCTTCTTGCCGACGACGAAGTCGATCTCCAGCGGGAACAGGTCGTCGACCGTCTCGCGCTTCTTGAAACCGAGGTTCTGCGGGATCGCGTCGTTGATGATCAGACGGCCCACAGTCGCGTCGATGATGCGGTGCTCCTTTTTGCCGTCGATCTCAAGCTCTTTCCAGACCTTGATGGGATCGTGCATGGCGATCATGCCGTCGGCGTAGGCCATCATGGCCTCGTCCTCGTCATGATAATACTTGAAGTATTCCTTCGGACGGATATCGCCCGCCTCGTGCGCCTGCTGAGCATATGCACCGACGGTGCGGATATAGATATGGTTCTCTTCCTTGATATCGGCCTCGGAATCCCAGATATTCCAGACGTAGATGACCTCGTCCGGCTGAATTTCGCCCGCGTTCAGGGCTGCGGCAGCCTGCGCAAGCGTCTGGTAGGAGCCGGGAATCGTCTCCGGGCGGTCCGTCTCGTTTTCGAGCAGCGCGCCGCGGGTGCGCAGATAATACTGGTAATCCTCGGATTCGGGGTCGTCCCAGATGTTCCTGACCCAGATGGGCTTCTCATACGGCAGCTTGCCGCATTCGAGCAGCGGGAAGATCTCATGAATGGTGTCATACGCGTCGACGTCATAGCGCTGGTACGTCAGATAATACGTGCCGAGGATCATGTCCTGCGTCGGGACCGTGACCGGCTTGCCGTCCTGCGGACGCAGCAGGTTGTTGGCCGAGAGCATGAGGATACGGGCCTCTGCCTGCGCTTCTGCGGACAGCGGAACGTGAATTGCCATCTGGTCGCCGTCGAAGTCCGCATTGAACGCGGTGCAGCACAGCGGATGGAGCTTGAGCGCGCGGCCCTCGACCAGAACAGGCTCGAACGCCTGAATGCCGAGGCGGTGCAGCGTCGGGGCACGGTTGAGCATGACCGGACGGTCCTTGATGATGTCTTCCAGAGCATCCCAGACCTCATCCTTGCCCTTGTCGATCATCTTCTTGGCGGACTTGATGTTGTTGGCAAGACCGTCTTCAACGAGCTTCTTCATGACGAACGGGCGGAACAGCTCGATGGCCATTTCCTTCGGCACGCCGCACTGATAAAGCTTGAGCTCCGGGCCGACGACGATAACGGAACGGCCGGAATAGTCGACGCGCTTGCCGAGCAGGTTCTGACGGAAGCGGCCCTGCTTGCCTTTGAGCATATCGCTGAGGGACTTGAGCGCACGGTTATTGGCGCCCGTGACGGCTCTTCCGCGGCGGCCGTTGTCGATCAGAGCGTCGACGGCCTCCTGCAGCATACGCTTTTCGTTGCGGACGATGATGTCCGGCGCCTGCAGCTGGATGAGCCGCTTCAGGCGGTTATTGCGGTTAATGACGCGGCGGTAGAGGTCGTTGAGGTCGGAGGTCGCGAAGCGGCCGCCGTCCAGCTGGACCATCGGGCGCAGCTCCGGCGGAATGACCGGCAGCACGTCCATGACCATCCACGTCGGATCGTTGCCGGACATCCGGAACGACTCGACGACCTCAAGGCGCTTGATGATGCGCAGCTTCTTCTGGCCGGAGGCGTCCTTCAGCTCGTTTTTCAGCTGCTCGGAGAGCTCCTCCAGATCGATCTGCTGCAGAAGCTCCTTCACGGCCTCGGCGCCCATGCCGGCCTTGAAATCGTCCTCATATTTCTCGCGCATATCGCGGTACTCTTTTTCGGACAGGATCTGGTTCTTGGCCAGCGGGCAGTCGCCGGGATCGGTGACGATATAGTTTGCAAAGTACAGGACCTTTTCGAGAATGCGGGGGCTGATATCCAGAAGCAGACCCATGCGGGACGGGATGCCCTTGAAATACCAGATATGGCTGCACGGAGCGGCAAGCTCGATATGGCCCATGCGCTCACGGCGGACCTTGGCGCGCGTGACCTCGACGCCGCAGCGGTCGCAGATCTTGCCCTTGTAGCGGATCTTCTTATACTTGCCGCAGTGGCACTCCCAGTCCTTCGTCGGGCCAAAGATGCGCTCGCAGTACAGACCGTCGCGCTCAGGCTTCAGGGTGCGGTAGTTGATGGTTTCCGGCTTCTTGACCTCTCCGTAGGACCATTCGCGGATCTTTTCCGGGGAAGCAATACCGATCTGGATTGCGCTGAATGTTGCATGACTCATTGTATTGCCGCCTCCTTCTTATACGTTCTCCGAATCATCGGAGTCCATGGTGTAGCTGTCGTTCAGCAGGCCGAAGACGTTGTCCTCGTCCTGGATCTCAAAGCCCGCGTCAGCCGCCTCGTCGGCGTCGACGTCCTTGCCGTTCGGCAGATCGTCGTCCATCGTGATCTCGTCGTCGGGCAGCGCCTTGCCGCCTGCGCCGTAGATGGAATCATCGTCATCGTCGTCCTTGAGGTCGACCTCTTCGCCGTCCTCGCCGAGGATCTTGACGTCCAGGCACAGCGACTGCAGCTCCTTGACGAGAACCTTGAACGATTCGGGCACGCCCGGGGTCGGGACGTTGTGGCCCTTGACGATGGCTTCATACGTCTTGACACGGCCCGTCACGTCGTCGGACTTGACCGTGAGGATCTCCTGCAGCGTATACGCCGCGCCGTAGGCCTCGAGGGCCCAGACTTCCATTTCGCCGAAGCGCTGGCCGCCGAACTGCGCCTTGCCGCCGAGCGGCTGCTGCGTGACGAGGGAGTACGGGCCGGTGGAACGGGCGTGGATCTTATCGTCGACCAGATGGTGGAGCTTGAGGTAGTACGGGTAGCCGACCGTGACGCGCTGGTCAAACGGTTCGCCCGTGCGGCCGTCATAGAGAACGGTCTTGCCGTCCTCGGCGACGCCGCCCTGCTTGAGCAGTTCGCGGATCTCCTTTTCGTTTGCGCCGTTGAAGATCGGGGTCGCGACCTTCCAGCCCAGCGCGTGGGCCGCGTAGCCCAGATGGACCTCCAGAACCTGACCGATGTTCATACGGGACGGAACGCCCAGCGGGTTCAGAACGATATCGAGCGGGGTGCCGTCGGGCAGGAAGGGCATATCCTCCTGCGGCAGAATGCGGGACACGACGCCCTTGTTGCCGTGGCGGCCTGCCATCTTATCGCCGACGGAGATCTTTCTCTTCTGGGCGATATAGACGCGGACGACCTTGTTGACGCCGGGGGCCAGCTCGTCGCCGTTTTCACGGGTGAAGACCTTGACGTCGACGATGATGCCGGCTTCGCCGTGCGGGACCTTCAGAGAGGAATCGCGGACCTCGCGCGCCTTTTCGCCGAAGATGGCGCGAAGCAGACGCTCTTCCGCGGTCAGCTCCGTCTCGCCCTTCGGGGTGACCTTGCCGACGAGGTAATCGCCGGAGGTGACCTCCGCGCCGATGCGGATGATGCCGTTCTCGTCGAGATCCTTCAGGGTGTCCTCGCCAACGTTCGGGATATCACGGGTGATCTCCTCCATGCCAAGCTTCGTGTCGCGGGATTCGGTCTCATACTCCTCGATATGGATGGAGGTGAAGACGTCCTCGCGGACAAGGCGCTCGTTGAGCAGGATGGCGTCCTCGTAGTTGTAGCCTTCCCACGTCATGAAGCCGATGAGCACGTTCTTGCCGAGCGCGATCTCGCCCTGCGAGCAGGCGGGGCCGTCGGCGATGACCTGACCGGCTTCCACACGCTCGCCGACCGTGACGATCGGGCGCTGGTTGATACAGGTGCCCTGGTTGGAACGAGCAAACTTTGTAAGGGTATAATCGGCGGTATTGCCATCGTCGTAGCTGACGGAAACGTTCGTTGCGGAAACGCGGGTCACGACGCCGGGGCCTTTAGCTGTGATGCAGACCTCGGAATCGACAGCGCACTTATGCTCGATGCCGGTTGCCACGATCGGGGCCTCCGTGACCATCAGCGGCACAGCCTGACGCTGCATATTCGCGCCCATCAGCGCGCGGTTCGCGTCGTCGTTCTCGAGGAACGGGATGAACGCCGTTGCGATGGAGGTCATCATGTTTGGAGACACGTCGACATAGTCGATCAGTTCACGTTCGACAGAGATGATCTCGTCACGGTGGCGGCAGATGACGCGCGCGTTCGCAAAGCGGCCCTCTTCGTCCAGAGGCTCGGCAGCCTGCGCGACATAATAGTCGTCTTCGACGTCGGCGGTCATGTATTCGACAATATCCGTGACCTTGCCGGTCGCCTTGTCGACCTTGCGGAACGGCGCTTCGATAAAGCCGTATTCGTTGATCTTCGCATAGGACGCCAGATAGTTAATCAGGCCGATGTTCGGGCCTTCAGGCGTCTCGATCGGGCACATACGGCCATAGTGGGTGTAATGAATGTCTCGGACGTCGAAGGATGCGCGCTCACGCGACAGACCGCCGGGGCCGAGTGCGGACAGACGGCGCTTGTGCGTCAGCTCCGCCAGCGGGTTGTTCTGATCCATGAACTGCGACAGCGGGGAGGAGCCGAAGAACTCCTTGATGACCGCCGTGACAGGCCGGATGTTGATGAGGCTCTGCGGCGTGACGACATCAAGATCCTGCACGGTCATGCGCTCGCGGATCACGCGCTCGAGGCGGGTGAAGCCGACGCGGAACTGGTTCTGCAGCAGCTCGCCCACGCAGCGCAGACGGCGGTTGCCCAGATGGTCAATGTCGTCCTTCGTACCCGCGCCCTGCACCATGCAGCACAGATAGTTGATGGAGGCGAGAATGTCGTCTCTCGTGATGTGCATCGGAATGAGGTCGCTGCGGCGGGCCTCAATGGCCTCCTCCCAGCCGTCGGCGGGGACAGTCTCGAGCATTTCACGAAGAACGCTGAAGCTGACCTTTTCCTTGATGCCGTACTGCGCCGGGTCAAAGTCGACGAACTTCGCCATATCGACCATGCCGTTGGAGAACACGACGACCTCGCGGCCGTTCACGTCGATCACGGCGCGGCTGACGCCGCGGCTGGAGATCTCGTGCGCCTTGGCGCGGTTGATCGTCTCGCCGTTCATGGCGATGATCTCGCCGGTCATGGGATCGGTCACGGGCTGGGCCAGCGTCTGGCCGTTCAGACGGCTCCAGATGTCGAGCTTCTTGTTGAACTTGTAACGGCCGACCTTGCTCACGTCATAGCGGCGGGCGTCGAAGAACAGCGCCTCGAGATAGCTCTCGGAGCTTTCGACCGTGGGCGGCTCGCCCGGACGCAGGCGGCGGTAGATTTCAAGCAGGGATTCCTCACGCGTCTTGCACGGGTCCTTGTCCATGGTCGCCTTGATGAGCGGGTCCTCGCCGAACATCTCGGTGATCTGGCCGTCAGTCGCCACGCCGAGGGCGCGGATGAGGCAGGTGATGGGCAGCTTGCGGTTCTTGTCGATGCGGACCCAGAAGACGTTATTGAAATCCGTCTCATATTCCAGCCATGCGCCGCGGTACGGGATGACCGTCGCGGAATAAATGTGCTGGTCGGTCTTGTCGACCTCGTCACCGAAGTAGACGCCGGGGCTTCTGACGATCTGGGAGACGATGACGCGCTCCGCGCCGTTGATGACGAAGGTGCCGCCGTTGGTCATGAGCGGGAAATCGCCCATGAAGATCTCCTGCTCCTTGATCTCGTCCGTCTCCTTGTTGTGCAGGCGCACGCGAACCTTGATGGGCTTGGCGTACGTCGCGTCGCGCTCCTTGCATTCCTCCACGGAATACTTGGGCGGCTCGTTCATGGAGTAGTCGAGGAAGCTCAGCTCGAGATTGCCGGTGTAGTCGGTAATGGTATCGACGTCGCGGAACACCTCGCGCAGCCCCTCGCGCAGGAACCACTCATAGGAATCCTTCTGGATCTTGAGCATATTCGGCAGCTCCAGGATCTGATCCTGCTTCGCGAAGCTCTTGCGGGGCGTCTTGCCCATCATGACATCCTTTGTGATCGCCATGTAAAGTCATCACAGCCTTTCTGTAGTTGTCTTATGACACGCCTGGTTGCGTTGTTTATTTCTTTCCTTTTCTGCTTGCGTATGCGGTCTTGCGATGCTATAATCACAACAGATAGTGGTGAAAATTGCGAATGGCCCTACGCAGGCATTATGGATTTATATTCTATCAGCTTTTGTCTGGAATGTCAATTCATCCGGCCCATTTTTGTGAATTATTTTCTGTTGACAACCGGCGCATCCAAGCGGATGCGCCGGTTTTTTGCGGTTCATATAAATATAAAAATGCAGCAGACGCACTGCGTTCATGCCTCAAGCAGGTAACTCAGCCCGAGCAATATGTACAGCGGGCCGAAGCAGTAGGCCATGAACAGCTCCTTCCGCGGAACCTTCCGCCGGAAGCCATCCGTCAGGACGAGAATTTCGGCAAAATACGCGCCCGCGCCGAGAAAATATGCCGCTGCGCGCAGCAGCTTGTGGATATCCGCCAGCGCAAACGAGGCCAGAAACAAAACAGCCGCCGCGCCTGCCGCGAAGTTGCGCGCGATGAGCAGGATATGCTCCCGCCGTGCCTCCTCCGGCGACTGCTCCTCCATGATGGTGTAAACCGCGTTCTTTTTCTCCATGCAGCGTCTCCAATGCTTTAATTTTATATATTGTATCAGAACCACATGGCGTTTGCCTAGTCCTTTGGGAAGAAAACTTCCTGCTTCGACAAAATTTCCATCCGCTCCCCTGTCATGGGGTGCGGGAAAACGAGCCTTGCGGCACACAGCTGCTGCGTGAACAGTCCGTGGGCGGCGGAATACGCCGTCGATTCCGGGCTTGTATACTGCGGGTCGCCCAGGATGGGGAAGCCGGAGGCCATGCAGTGCAGGCGGAGCTGGTGCGTGCGGCCCGTCAGAGGGTGCAGTTCCAGAAGCGCCGTTTTTTCCGCCCGCTTCAGCACGCGGTACTGCGTCAGCGCCTTCTGTCCCCGCTCGTCCACGACGCGGATGAGGCTGCCGCCGCCGACCTTATAGACTGGCAGGTCGATCTGCCCGTTCTCCTGCGGCGGCTGGCCAAAAACCGAAGCAAGATAGGTCTTCTCCAGCTGCCGCTCGCGCAGCATCCGGCAGAAGCGGTCGTGGATATTCGCGTTTTTCGCTAAAATCACCACGCCGAACGTGTCCCGGTCGAGCCGCGTCACGGGATGGACGCCGGACGCCTCGCCGCGCTCCAGCAGGTGATACAGCACGCCGTTTGCCAGCGTCCCGCTGTTTTTCTGCGGCGACGGATGCACCAGCATTCCAGAGGGCTTGTCCACAGCGAGAAAGCATTCATCTTCATAAAGGATGGAAAGCGGCAGCGGCTCCGGCTCAAAGCCCTCCGTCCGCTCCTCCAGCACGACGCGCACCCGGTCGCCGGGCGTGACCGGCGCATCGGTATGGGCGGGCGCTCCGTTTACAAACAGCGCGTTCTGCCATTTGAGGCGCTTGACCAGCCCGGCGGACAACCCGAATTCCCGCCGCAGGAGCGACAGCAGCTTCGTCTGCCGCGCGGCCGTCTGTTCCAGAATCATGCGCACCGCCTCCTTCGGCGCTATTATACCGTGCGGAGGCAGATCGCGCAAGCCCCGCTATCCGTCCGGCTGCAGGCCGGAATGGTCCCAGAGCTGCTTGAAGAGCATGGCCGCGATGGGGAACACGATCATCCCGCCCACGCCCAGCAGCCGGTAGCCCGTGTAAAGCGCCAGCAGCGTCAGAACCGGGTTCAGCCCCACCTGCTTTCCGACCAGACGCGGCTCAAGCGCCTGTCGGCTGAGGGCCGCAGCTCCGTATAGAATGACGAGGCCGATGCCGGTTTTCGTCTCCCCCTGCAAAAACAGCGCCAGCGCCCACGGGATCAGGATCGTCCCCGTGCCGAACACCGGCAGTGCGTCGACCACTGTAATGATCAGCGCCGCCAGAACCGGGTACCGCACCCGAAGAAGCAGCAGCCCCGCGTTTAAAATCAGAAATGTAATGCCCATCAGCTTCAGCTGCGCCCGCAGCCAGCCGCCGAGCGTCGTGCGCACGTGCCCGCCGAGTGTCTGCAGCTTTTCCAGCCACGCCGGGCGCACCGTGCGGCGCAGCCAGCCGCGGATGGCAGGCAGCTCGCCGGAGAGCATGAAGCTGGACAAGATCGCCGTCACCGCGAACAGCACCGCGTCCGGCAGCCGCCCGATGATGCCGGACGCCCAGGAAAAGAGCGTTTCATAGAGCTTCGTGCCGAAGCCCGCGCCGGTCTTGAAAAATTCCTCAACGCCCGCGCGCAGCCCCGTTCCAAGCCCGTCCGGCAGTCTTTCGGCAAGCGCAAGCAGACGCGATTTCAGCTTTTCAAAGAGCGGAGCCAGATTTTCCGCCAGCTGGGGCAGCTGCCGGGCCAGATCCGCCGCCTCCGCGCACAGCAGGCGGCACAGGAAAAACAGCACGCCGAACAGGAGCCCAAACAGCAGCAGCACGCACAGACCGGACGCCAGCGAACGCGGAACGTGCGCCCGCGTCTGCAAAAGCCGCACCGGCTTTTCCGCCAGCAGGCTCACCGCGAGCCCGATAAAAAACGGCAGCAGCACCGGCAGCAGCAGCGCGCCGAACGCCCACGCGCCGAGCGCACAGCCCAGCGCGATCAGAACGGTCTTCCAGATTTTGCGGCTTTTCATGCTTCGAAATTCCTCCTGTGCTTTTCTGCTTGCAATTTGCGGGTATGTGGTGTATATTGAAGTCTGAGTATAGACACTTGCTTTTCCAACACGGACAATTGTGAGGTGAACGCTATGGAACATAGCCCGAAGTATTATATCGTGGAGGCCGCCGCCCTGCCGGAGATCTTCCAGAAGGTCGCCGAGGCCAAGCGGATGCTCGAAACCGGCGAGACGGACAAGGTCAACGTGGCCGCGCAGGCTGTCGGCATCAGCCGCAGCGCGTTTTATAAGTACCGCGACGCCATCGCGCCGTTTCAGAACCTGATGGCCGGCCGCATCATCACGTTTCAGATCATGCTCAAGGACAAGGCGGGCATCCTGTCCGAGATATTAACTATTTTTGCCAATTGCGGCGCGAATATACTGACCATCAATCAGTCCATCCCCACCGGGGGCCGCGCCATGGTGACCATTTCGGCGGAGACGAGCAATCTCAACTGCAACATCGAAGCGCTGACCCAGCAAATCGCAGAAAGGACGGGCGTAGTCAAGGCAGACTGCGTCGCAGGATAAGCATATGCACGGATTTGAATATTTCGTACCGACTGAGATCGTGTTCGGCGCAGGCAGCACAGAGAAGCTGCCGGAGCTGCTGAAAAAACGCGGACTTTCGCGCGTGCTGGTCGTCTACGGCGGCTCGAGCGCGAAGAAAAGCGGATTGCTTGACCGCGTGTTCCGGCTTCTGGACGAGGCGGGCGTTCAATATCGCGCGCTCGGCGGCGTGCAGCCGAACCCGCGCGCGGCGCTGGCCCGCGAGGGCGTGCAGCTGGCGCTGGAATCGGGTGCGGAGCTGATTCTGGCGGTCGGCGGCGGCAGCGTCATCGACACCTGCAAGGCCATCGCCCACGGCGCGGCCAACCCCGGCACAGATATCTGGGAGTTCTGGAAGCGCCGCGCGCCGCTGACAAGATCTATGCCCGTCGGCGTTGTGCTGACCATTCCGGCAGCGGGCAGCGAGACGAGCGACTCCGCTGTTCTGACCAACGCGGAGGCAGGCGAAAAGCGCGGTCTCAACACCCCGTTCAACCGCCCGGCCTTCGCCATTCTCGACCCCCTGCTCGCCGCGACGCTCCCGGTGCATCAGGTCGCGTGCGGCGTGAGCGACATTCTCATGCACACGCTCGACCGGTATTTTAACCCCGTCACCGATAACGCTCTGACGGATGAGCTGGCCGAGGCGCTGCTGCGCGTCGTGCTGGAATACGGCCCCGCCGCTGTGCGTGACGCGCATGACGAAACGGCCATGAGCGAGATCATGTGGGCAGGCTCCCTGTCGCACAACGGCCTGACCGGCCTCGGCGGCAGGAAGGACTTCGCCACGCACCAGCTCGGCCACGCGCTGAGCGAAAAATTTGACGTGTACCACGGCGACAGCCTGACCGCCGTGTGGTCAAGCTGGGCAAGATCCGTCATGGACGAAAGCCCAGCGCGCTTCGCCCGCTTCGCGCGGAACGTCTGGCACGTGGAGGAGGCGGACGACACCGCCGCCGCGCTTGCCGGCATCGCAAAGCAGGAGGCATTCTTCCAGTCCATCGGCATGCCCGTGCGTCTGGGTGAGCTTTCCTGCGGCAGGCAGGACGAGGCAGGTCTTGCCGACCTTGCCAGCCGGTGCAGCTACGGAAAAACACGCACGATCGGCACGTTCCGCGTGCTGGACTATGAAAGCATTCTTGCGATCTACCGCAGGGCCAACGAAGCATAAGGAGGTCCGTCATGAAAAAGCTTGCCATTCTCGGCCCCGGCGTCGTCGGCGGAAGCTGCGCGGAGATCTTGCTGCGGGACGCAGACCTGCTCGAACGGAACGCGGGCGAACAGCTGGAGCTTTCCTATGTGCTGGCGCGCCGCGCGCTGCCGGACAGGCCGTACCGGGACAAGGTCGTCACGGATTTCTCCGTCATCGAACACGACGCAGACGTGTTTCTCGTCATAGAAACCATCGGCGGCTGCGGCGCAGCGCTTGAGTATGTCCGCCGCGCGCTTGCCGCAGGCAAGCACGTCGTAACAGCCAACAAGCAGCTCATCGCCGAGCACGGCGCGGAGCTGCTGGCGCTTGCGAAGGCGAATGGCGTGAGCCTTCTGTTTGAGGCCTCCGTCGGCGGCGGCATTCCGGTGCTGCATCCGCTGAGCCAGTGCCTCGGCGCGAATGAAATTTATGAAGTGCGCGGCATTCTGAACGGCACAACGAATTTCATCCTCACGCAGATGCTCGAATACGGGCAGAGCTACGAAGCGGCGCTCCGCGACGCGCAGATGCGCGGCTACGCCGAGCAGGACCCGACCGCCGACGTCGAGGGCATCGACGCGGGCCGCAAGGTCTGCATTCTGGCCGATATGATGTTCGGTAAAAACGTCGACCCGTCCCGCGTCCGCATGACAGGCATTTCCGCCATCACGGCGGAGGACGCCGCGTTTGCCGAGGCCGCCGGGATGAAGCTTCGCCTGCTCGGCCGTGCGGTCCGGCAGGGGCAGGCGCTCACCGTCTTCGTCTCGCCGCATTTCATCGCGGGCACGCAGCCGCTGGCCCCCGTCTCCGGCGTTCTGAACGCCGTCGAGGTGCTGGGCAGCAGCGTCGGCGCAGTTCTGTTCTCCGGCCCCGGCGCAGGCGGCCCGGCGACGGCCAGCGCCGTTCTGGCAGACGTCATTGACATCGTCCGCAATCCCGGCCGCAGCCAGCCCGTCAGCTGGCCGGCAGAACCCGCCGCGCTCTGTGACCCGGAGGAATTCGAATCCCCGTTCTTCTTCCGCACAAGACTTCCCAAAGAAGCCTGCGAGCAGGCGATCGGCCCCGTCCGCTGGCTGCCCGACGCAGGCGCGTTCCACGGCGGCTTTACGCAGAAAACCACCCGAAGGGCGCTGCGCGCCTCCGGCCTCGCGCTGGACGCAGTCTGGCCCGTGCTGGCATAAAGACGTTCTGAACCCGCTCTCCCCTGTCATACATCTATGGCAGGGGGGATTTTTTATGAAACGCAAATGGTGGACTGTCTGTTTTCTGAGCATTCTGGCCGGTTCCGCGCTCCATTTTCTCTATGACCTGTGGCCGAACTCTCTGACAGCAGTGTTTGCACCGGTCAACGAAAGCGTCTGGGAGCATCTGAAGCTGCTATACTGGCCGTTTCTCGCCGCCGCGTTCGTGCTGACGAAGGACGAAGCGGACGGTCGAAAAAGCTGGTGCGGTCTGCTGGCGGGACTTCTGGGCGCGCCGCTGCTTCTTCTGGGCACGTATTACACACTCTTGTCCGGCTTCGCGCTGTACGGCCTGCCGCTCGATCTGATTTTGTACGCGCTGGCAATGGTCGGCGGCTTTGGGCTGGCGTGGCATTTGCAGAGGGCCCGCCTTCCCGCATGGCTGTGCGGCGTGCTGGTGATTGCGGCAGGCGTTTACGGTGCCTCGCTGGCGCTGTTTTCCTTTGCGCCGCCGGAGCTGCCCATTTTTCTGCCGCCGGTCTGAAATTTTCTGTATTTTTGTGTTGACAACCGCGTTTTTCTCCTGTATAATAGCCCGGAGAAAACAAAGAAGGAGCGGCGAGCACCGCAACTCACCTCCAGCTGTCTGCGAAGAGGTTCATAATTTCCTCCGCTTTGTGCGGAAGTCTGGATTTTATGTGCGGGTGCTTTGCGGCATCCGCACTTTGCATTTGGAGGTGCTTTACAATCGGTAAATTAGAACATCAGATCAACGAGGAGATCCGCGACAAGGAGCTTCGCGTGATCGGATCTGACGGCAGCCAGCTTGGTATTATGACCTCGTCCGACGCTCTGGCGCTTGCCGAGGAAAAGGACCTTGACCTTGTCAAGATCGCGCCGAACGCTGTTCCGCCGGTCTGCAAGATCATGGATTACGGCAAATTCCGCTTCGAACAGCTGAAAAAGGAAAAAGAAGCCAAGAAGAACCAGAAGGTCGTGGAGATCAAGGAGATCCGTATGTCTCCCAGCATCGACACCAACGACTTCAATACCAAGGTCAAAAGCGCAGTCAAGTTCCTGAACGATGGCAACCGAGTCAAAGTCACCGTACGTTTCCGCGGCCGTGAAATGGCGCATACGTCGCTCGGGCAGGAGCTTCTCGCGAAGTTCGGCGCCGATTGCAGCGAGATCGCCACGATCGCCAAGGACGCCAAGCTCGAAGGACGCAATATGTCCATGTTCCTGAGTCCCAAGAATTCCAAATAAACTACAATCGCAATCACACGGAAGGAGAACCACTATGCCTAAGCTGAAGTCCCATAGCGGCGCCAAGAAAAGATTCAACCTCACCAAGAACGGCAAGGTCAAAAGAGCGCACGCATTCAAGAGCCATATCCTCACCAAGAAGACCACCAAGCGTACCCGCAACCTGCGCAAGAACGGCTACGCCGACGTGACCGTGGAAGATATCGTGAAGAAGATGATCCCTTACAAATAATCGGTAAGGGTTGACGACACATAGGAGGATAATATAATGGCAAGAGTAAAAGGCGCAATGATGACGCGCAAAAGAAGAAATAAGACCCTGAAACTCGCAAAGTCCTACTGGGGCTCCAAGTCCCGTCACTTTAAGATGGCCAAGCAGGCCGTTGCAAAGTCCGGCGTTTATTCGTATGTCAGCCGCAAGCTGAAGAAGAGAGATTTCCGCCAGCTGTGGATCTCCCGTATCTCCGCGGCCGTCGCACCCTACGGCATCAACTACAGCCGTTTCATCTACGGTCTGAAGAAGTCCGGCATCGAGATGAACCGTAAGGCTCTGAGCGAACTCGCCATCGCCGATCCCGAGGCGTTCAAGGTTCTCGTCGAGACCGCGAAGAAGGCTCTGTAAGCAATTTTTATGGCCGCCATATGCAATATGGCGGCCTTTTTCTATGGATAAGGAGAGTTTTATGGCCTGGAAAGCAGTTTTATTTGACATGGACGGCGTTCTGATCGATTCCGAGGAATATATGGCGAAGACCGGTGTCCGTGCGCTGAAGAAATACGGCATCAACGCAAAGGAATCTGACTTTGCGGAGTTTGTCGGCTGCGGCGAGAACCGCTACGTCGGCGGCGTGGCAGAAAAATACGGCGTGCCGTACCGCACAGAGATGAAGGACTATCTCTATACCTGCTATGGTGAGCATGTAAAGGAGGAGGCCAACATTCCGGACGGCGTTCTGGACGTACTGCATACACTGCGTGCACGGGGCTACCGTCTGGCCGTCTGCTCGTCGGCAGACCGCGTGAAGGTTCTCATGAACCTGTCCGCCATTGGAGCAGACGAAGCGCTGTTCGACCATCTTGTGACCGGCACCGACATCAAGAACCCCAAGCCGGATCCCGAGATCTATCTGACAGGCGCGGCCAGTCTCGGCCTTGCGCCGTCCGAATGCATCGTCGTTGAGGACGCGCCCAGCGGCATCCGCGCGGCGCACGCTGCCGGGATCGAAGCCATCGGCCTCGCCACCAGCTTCCCGGCAGATTATCTGCGCCAGCAGGCACAGCCCGACTATCTTCTGCCGGATCTCAAGTCGATCCTGACGCTGCTGTGAGCCCCATGCCGGAATTTTTACCGATTTCCCGCGCCGACATGCAGCGGCGCGGCTGGGAACAGTGTGATTTTGTCTATATCATCGGCGACGGCTATGTCGATCACCCGTCGTTCGGCCACGCGATCATCTCGCGCGTACTGGAGGACGCAGGCTATAAGATTGGCATCATTTCACAGCCCGACTGGAAAAACCCCGATTCGATCAATGTTCTCGGGGAACCGCGTCTGGGCTTTCTCGTCATGGGCGGCAATATGGACTCGATGGTCAACCACTATACCGTCTCCAAGGCCCACCGAAAGCAGGACGCCTATACCCCCGGCGGCGTGATGGGCAAGCGGCCCGATTACGCTGTGACGGTCTACTGCAACCTCATCCGCCGTACCTACCGCCGCAAGCCCATCATCATCGGCGGCATCGAGGCAAGCCTGCGCAGGCTTGCGCATTATGATTACTGGTCAGATAAACTCAAGCGGTCGATTCTGCTCGATTCGCAGGCTGATCTTCTGATCTACGGCATGGGTGAGCGCGCCGTCATCGAGATTGCGAACGCGCTCAACGACGGCATGGATGCGCAGGACATCACATATATCGACGGCACAGTCTATAAGACCCGAGAGCCGGACACGTCCGTTCCCTCCATTATGCTCCCGGCCTTCCCGGATATGCAGAAAAACCCGCGCGTCTACGCCGAGAGCTTTTCCATCCAGTACCGCAACACCGACCCCTTCTGCGCCAAGCGGCTCATCGAGCCGTATGGCGACCATGAATTTATCGTCCAGAACCCGCCGCAGAAGCCGCTTTCGCAGAAGGAAATGGATCATGTCTACGATCTTCCGTACTGCCGCACGTTCCACCCATCGTACAAAAAGCTTGGCGGCATTCCGGCCATCGCGGAGATCGAATTCAGCCTGACCTCCTGCCGGGGCTGCTTCGGCGCGTGCAGCTTCTGTGCGCTGACGTTCCATCAGGGGCGGATCATCCAGACCCGCTCACAGGAGTCGATCCTCCGGGAAGCCGAGGGCATGACGCATTCGCCGGGCTTCAAGGGCTACATCCATGACGTCGGCGGCCCGACGGCGAATTTCCGCCAGCCCGCCTGCAAAAAGCAGCTGCAGCGCGGCGCGTGCCCGACAAGACAGTGCCTGTTCCCCTCCCCCTGCAAAAACCTGATCGCCGACCACACGGATTACCTGTCCTTGCTGCGGAAGCTCCGCAAGCTGCCGGGCGTCAAGAAGGTCTTTATCCGCAGCGGCATCCGGTTCGACTATCTGCTGGCCGACCCGAGCGATACGTTCTTCAAGGAGCTGGTGCGCTATCACATCTCCGGCCAGCTGAAGGTCGCGCCGGAGCACGTGTCCGATCAGGTCCTGCGCGTGATGGGCAAGCCCCCGCATGCCGTCTACCAGCAGTTTGTGGAGAAATACAAAAGGATCAACGAGCAGGAGGGCATGAAGCAGTACGTCGTGCCCTACCTCATGTCGTCCCACCCCGGCTGCACGATGGAAGAGGCCGTAAGGCTGGCCGAATACCTGCGCGATACCAACCACGAGCCGGAGCAGGTGCAGGATTTCTATCCCACGCCGTCCACGCTCTCTACTGTCATGTACTATACCGGCCTCGACCCCCGGACGATGGAGCCGGTCTACGTGCCCAAAAATCCGCACGAAAAGGCGATGCAGCGCGCGCTGATGCAGTACAGAAGACCGCAGAATTATTTTCTTGTGCGCGAGGCGCTGCAAAAGGCAGGGCGGACGGATCTCATCGGCTTTACGCCAAAATGCCTTATCCGTCCCTACCCGCCGAAGGAGAAAAAAGCCGGTGCGCCCGACCAGCCGCCGGAGCGGAAATCCACCCCCGCAAAACCGGCCAAAAAACGCCCGCCCCGCCGGTAGTCTATTGCACGAATTCCCCTCATATAGTCTTCCATACGAAGAAAAGATGAGGTGGAACTATGGAAAACACAGCCAATCACATTACCCTGACCGGGACGCTGGCGTCCCTGCCGGAATATTCACACCAGAACCACGAGCGGAGATTTTTTCGCTTTCTGCTTGCCGTGGAGCGGCTTTCGGGCACGGAGGATCTGCTGCCGGTTCTGGCCGCAGAGGACGTGTTGGAGCAGGCGGAGCTGTTCGAAGGCGAACGCTTCACCATCGAGGGCCAGATCCGCTCGTTCAACAACCGCGAGCCGACCGGCCGCCGTCTGATCCTGTGCGTCTACGCGCTTTCCATGACGACGACGGACGCGCCTATGCAGAACGAGGCCGTCCTGACCGGCACGGTCTGCAAGCCGCCCGTCTACCGGCAGACGCCGCTCGGACGGCAGATCACCGATCTGTGTCTGGCCGTGCCGCGCCTGTACCGCAGGACGGATTATATCCCCTGCATTTTGTGGGGCCGGACGGCGCTGGCCGCCGCCGAATACCCGACCGGCACGGAGCTGACGCTCACGGGCAGGCTCCAGAGCCGGACGTATCTCAAAAACTTGGGCGAGACGAGCGAGACGCGCACCGCGTATGAATTCTCCGTCAGCGCCTGTGAGCGCGTCCCGGAATTTGCGATTTTTTAGAAATTTCTTTCCATTCCGCGCAACCAAGCGTCCGAAATTCCGTCTTTATAGGCAGAACACAAAAGAAAGGGGAACCCAACATGAAAAAGCAATCGATTCTTGCCATTCTCATTGCCGCTCTGCTGGTCCTGACTGTTTTTACCGGCTGCGCGGCAAACTCCAAAATGGCGCCAGCAGACCCCGCGTCTATGGACAGCAGCTATTACGATTCCACGCAGGAGGCAGCCGCCGCGGAAACGCCCATGGAGGCGCCCGCCGAGCCGGAGGAGGAATTCGCCTACGACACCGTTGCCACGACCGAAGCGGGCAGCGGAGCCGCCGAAACGCCGGAGCCGGACGATTCCGTTGCCGACTACACCGCCAAGATCATCTACACCGCGTCCGTCTCCATCGAGACGACCGAATTTGACAAGGCGGTCGCCGCGCTGGAATCGCAGGTGCAGAAGATCGGCGGCTTCGTGGAAAGCTCCAATGTGACGGGCGACACGCAGTACAATGCTGACGGCACGACCTCCATCGTCAACCGCTGGGCGTATTACACTGTCCGCATCCCGTGCGAGCAGTTTGAAGCCTTTCTGCACGAGACAGAGGGCTTCGGCAACGTAATCTCCACCAGCCGCGACGCGCAGAACGTCACGTCGGCCTATACCGATTACGAAGCGCGCCTGTCCAGCCTCAACACGCAGGAGGAGCGGCTACTCGATATGCTCTCGAAGAGCGAGGACGTGGAGACGCTCATCGCGCTTGAGCAGCGGCTGTCCGACGTGCGCTATGAGATCGAGTCCATTGAGCGCAGCCTGCGCAACTATGATATGCAGATCAGGTATTCGACCGTGGAGCTCGATCTGCGCGAGGTCGAGGTCTACACGCCGACCGTTCCGGTCCGGCGCACCTTCGGCCAGAAGCTGTCCGATTCCCTGTCCGACGGCTGGACGGGCTTCGCCCGCGGCGTGCAGAACGTCATTCTGAGTCTGGCCTCCGCGCTGCCCGCGCTGGTTCTGCTGGCCGTGATCGTCATTGCCGTGATCGCCGGGATCAAAACCGCCCGTAAAAAGCGCAAAGCAAAATTCACCGCCCAGCAGGAGCCCCCGCAGGACCCGAAGCCGTGATCCGGCTATTAAGAACCCGCTAAGATACGCCCGGCCCACTTGACGGCCGGGCGCTTTTCTGCTTCAATAGACTCGATAAAAGGGAGTAGCAGGCGGTTTCCTCCGCGTCGGCTGCGTCAGTACGGCAAAAATGCCCGCAGTCGACTGAAATTGTGAGACTTTTACCGAAGCATCGCGTATGCTTGGGTAAAGGTCTTTTCTTTTTATCAAAAAACAAAACAGGAGGACTTTTTGTGGCGCAGTTATTTTCAAACATCAGCAATCTCAACTGGCAGCAGGCGGTCATGTGGCTGATCGGCGGGATTCTCATCTATCTGGCGGTCAAACGGGATATGGAGCCTGCGCTGCTGCTGCCGATGGGCTTCGGCGCGATCCTGGTCAATCTGCCGCTGTCCGGCGCGGTCACGCAGGCCATCGACGGCGTGGAGGAGATCGGCGTTCTGAACGTGCTGTTCGACGCGGGCATCGCGAACGAGCTGTTCCCGCTGCTGCTGTTCGTTGGCATCGGGGCCATGATCGATTTTGAGCCGCTGCTGAACGACCCGAAGCTCATGTTCTTCGGTGCGGCGGCGCAGTTCGGCATTTTCTTCACCTTCAGCCTTGCGGCCCTTCTGGGCTTCCCCATCAAGGACGCGGCGGCCATCGGCATCATCGGCGCGGCGGACGGCCCGACGGCGATCTTTATGGCGAATTTCCTGAAATCCAACTATCTGGGCGCGATCATGGTCGCGGCGTACTCCTATATGGCGCTTGTGCCGATCGTGCAGCCGCCGGTCATCCGCGCACTGACCACAAAGCACGAACGGATGATCCGTATGCCGTACCACCAGCACACGGTCAGCAAGCGCACGAAGATCTTATTCCCGATCATCATCACCGCCGTCTGCGGCATCGTCTCGCCGCGAAGCGTGGCGCTGGTGGGCTTTTTGATGTTCGGCAACCTCATCCGGGTGTGCGGCGTGCTGGACTCTCTTTCCGAGACAGCGCAGAAGACGCTCTCGAATCTCATCACGCTCTTTCTGGGCCTCACCATCGCCGTGCGGATGCAGGCAGCGTATTTTCTGACGAAGCAGACGCTTCTCATCATGGCGCTGGGCCTTGTGGCGTTTATGTTCGACACGGCGGGCGGCGTGCTGGTCGCAAAGCTCATCAATCTGTTCCTGCCGAAGGACAAAAAGCTCAATCCCATGATCGGCGCCTGCGGCATCTCGGCGTTCCCGATGTCGGCGCGCGTGGTCTATAAGATGGCAATCAAGGAAGACCCGCAGAATTATCTGCTCATGCAGTGCGTGGGCGTCAACGTATCCGGGCAGGTCGCGTCCGTCATTGCGGGCGGTCTGCTGCTGAATCTTCTGGTGTGAGGGAAACAATATGAATTTTGAAGCATTCTTACAGACGCTGCCCATCATGGGTAAGGGCATGGCCGGGATCTTTCTGGTGACCGGCGTGATCGTGCTGTGCATCCTGATTTTGGGGAAAGCGGGCAACAAACCAGAAAAATAAAACAGAACGCTCTTGAATCAACATACAAATGCAGATATAATAGAGGTACACTTCAAGAAAGAGGGTACTTTTATGTCTGTTGATATGACCAAATGGTGCGAGATCGCAAAGGCCAACATGGGCAAGCGCCCGGCGGGCGAGGGCCGTCTCGGCGGCAAGATCTGCATCGTGACCGGCGCAGCCCAGGGCTTCGGCAAGGGCATTGCGGAGGAGCTGTACAAGGAAGGCGCGACCATCGTTATCGCCGATATGAATGAGCCGCTGGCAAAGCAGGTCGCAGAGGAAATGGGCGAGCGCGCCGTCTCCATTGCGGTCAACGTCTCCGACGAGGAATCCGTTGCGAACATGGTCGCACAGACGGTTGAAAAGTTCGGCGGGCTTGACCTAATGCTCTCGAACGCAGGCGTCGTCCGCTCCGGCCCCATCGCGCACGTGGAGAAGAAGGATTTCGACTTCGTCACCAGCGTCAACTATACCGGCTTCTTCCTCTGCGCGAAATACGCCGCCATCATCATGGAGGCTGAACACGAGGCGGATCCCGAAGCCATGTTCGATATCGTCACGCTGAACTCGAAGTCCGGCCTGGAAGGCTCCAACAAGAATTTTGCCTACGCGGGTTCCAAATTCGGCGGCATCGGCCTGACGCAGTCGTTCGCGCTTGAGCTGTGCGCGTACAACATCAAGGTCAACGCCGTCTGCCCCGGCAACTTCCTCGATGGCCCGCTGTGGTCCGACCCGGTGCGCGGTCTGTTCGTGCAGTATCTCGAGGCCGGCAAGGTCCCCGGCGCGAAGACCGTCGCCGACGTGCGCCGCTACTACGAGGCCAAGGTCCCGATGAACCGCGGCTGCCTGCCGGTCGATGTGGCGCGCGCCGTCATGTACTGCGTCGAGCAGAAGTATGAAACCGGTCAGGCCATCCCCGTCACCGGCGGTCAGGTCATGCTGAACTGAGGGCTGTGCGATGATCGAGATCGACATTCTGAACAAACTCAACGCGCCCACGCGGGAAGAACGCCTTGCAAATCTCAAAGAGATTCTGAAGACCACCGAATTCCCGCCCATGGTGCCGCAGTACATCAACAATCATATTCATACGACCTATTCGTTCTCGCCCTACTCCCCCACCGCCGCGGTCTATGCCGCGCGGATGGAGGGCCTGTGCACGGCGGGCATCATTGATCACGATTCCATCTCCGGCGCGCGGGAATTCCTTGCCGCGGCAGAGCTGGTCGGCATGCCGGTGACTGTCGGCATGGAATGCCGCGTGTCCATGGACGGCACAGCCATGCAGGGCAAGCGCACCAACAACCCCGATCAGGTCGGCGTCAGCTATATGACCATCCAGTCCGTCCCGCACAATAAGATCGAGCAGCTCAACGCATGGTTCGCGCCCTACCGCGCGGCCAGAGGCCGCCGGAACCGCGCGATGGTTGAAAAAATCAACGCGCTGCTGGACGGCATCGCGCTGGACTACGACCGCGACGTGCTCCCGCTGTCGGAGGCGAAGGAGGACGGCGGCGTAACCGAGCGCCATCTCATGTACGCGCTGGCAAAGAAAATGGCCCAAAAGGCCGGAAAGGGCCAGCCGATGGTCGACTATCTCGCGTCCATCGGTCTGAACCTGTCTGCCAAGCAGCAGACCCAGATGCTGGACACGGCATACCCGTTCTACGAGTATGACCTGCTGGGCATTCTAAAATCGGCGTTCGTGCCGAAAATTTATATCGACGCGACGGAGGAATGCCCGAACGTGCGCGACGTGGCCAAGCTGTGCAATGACATCGACGCGCTTTTGTGCTACGCGTATCTTGGCGACGTGACGGCCTCCGTCACGGGCGACAAGAAGGCGCAGAAGTTCGAGGACGACTATCTGGACGACGTGATCGCCTGCGTCAAAAGCTGCGGCATCCGCGCCGTCACCTACATGCCGACCCGCAACACGCCGGAGCAGCTGGAAAGACTTCGCCGTCTGTGCGGCGAAAACGGCCTGTTCCAGGTTTCGGGCGAGGATATCAACTCCCCGCGCCAGTCGTTCGTCATCAAGGCCATGGAAAACCCGCTTTTTTCCAACCTGATCGACGCGACCTGGAAGCTGATCGAGCACGAAAAGACCGGCTCCGCCATCTGCTGAGCCAAAACGAAAGGGGCATGACACCATGAGAAACCTGTTGGCGTTCGACCTCGGCGCGAGCAATGGCCGCGCAATTCTTGGCCAGTTCGACGGCGAGAAACTCACCATGCGCGAGCTGCACCGGTTTGAAAACAATTACATTGAGATGAACGGCGTGTTCTACTGGGATCTGCCGTATCTCTACAACCAGCTGAAGCAGGGTCTGCTTGCGTTTAAGAATGCAAATGTCGGCGAACTCGACTGCATCGGCATCGACACCTGGGGCGTGGACTATGGCCTGCTTGACAAAAACGGTCAGCTGCTGTCCAATCCCCGGTCGTACCGCTATGCGGTCGACGAGGATATGGAGGCCGTCTGGAAGACGGTCGATTTCCCGACGCTCTTTGCCCGCACGGGCATTGCGACCATGAATTTCAACACCGTCTATCAGCTCTACCGCCGCAAGCGGCAGCACGACCCCGCATTGGACGCAGCGCAGACACTGCTGATGCTGCCCGACCTGCTGGGCTTCTTCCTGACGGGTGAAGCAAAGACGGAATACACCAACGCAACGACCTCCATGCTCTATAACCCCACCACGAAGGACTGGGATTGGCAGACGATTGACGCGCTGGGCCTGCCGAGGAAAATCTTTACGAAGCTTGACCGTGCGGGCACGCTGCGTGGAAAACTCCGCCCGGAACTGGCCGCAGAACTCGGTATTAATCAGGCAAATTTCGCCGCTGTCGGCACGCACGACACGGCCTCCGCCGTCGCTGCTATCCCCGGCACGGGCAGCTTCGCGTTCTGCTCCAGCGGCACTTGGTCGCTGTTCGGTGTGGAGACGGACGAACCGATTCTGACGGACGCCGTGCGCGACGCGAATTTCTCCAACGAGGGCACGATCCAGGGCGGCTTCCGGCCTCTGAAGAACATCATGGGCCTGTGGCTCATTCAGGAGTGCCGCCGCGACTGGCAGAAGGCCGGTCAAAACCTCAGCTGGAACGACATTGTGGAAGAGGCAAAAAAGGCAGAACCCTTCCGCTCCATCATCGATCCCGATTACGGCGAATTCTTTGCCGGCGGCCGGATGGTCGAGAAAATTCAGGACTTCTGCCGTAAGACGAACCAGCCGGTTCCGGAGACGGTCGGGCAGATCGCGCGGTGCATCTATGAATCGCTGGCGCTCAAATACCGCTGGGCGCTCGAGCGTCTCGAGGAGATCAAGGGCCAGCGCATCGACACGCTGAACATCGTCGGCGGCGGCTGCCAGAACAAGCTGCTCAACCAGTTTGCGGCGGACTCCATTGACCGCCCCGTCGTGACCGGTCCCGTGGAAGGCGCTGCCATCGGCAACCTGCTCGCGCAGGCCATGGCACTGGGCGACATTCAGACCATGGACGAGCTGCGCGCCGTCGTGCGCCGCTCCGAGGCCGTCCACACCTACGAACCGCATCATACGCCGGAATGGGAAGCAGCCTATCAGAAAATGAGAACTTTTTCGAGAACTTTTTTATAAGGAGCGTTCAATATGAATATTCAATATATCCATCCAGCAGACCTGATCGTCATGTTTATGCAGCGGATATATGACAAACGACTTACGACCATGTCCGGTGGAAATCTGTCGATCCGCGATTCGGAGGGGAACATTTGGATCACTCCTGCCGGCATTGACAAAGGTACACTCAGCCGAAAAGACATCATCTGTGTCCGTCCGGACGGAGTCTGCGAAGGACAGCATAAGCCATCGTCGGAATTGCCGTTCCATCGATCGGTTTATCATCTGCGCCCGGATCTGAATGCGGTTCTGCACGCGCACCCGCCGGCGCTTGTAGCGTTTTCCGTTGTCCGCAAGCTCCCAAACCTTGACCTGATCCCATCTGTACGACACATATGCAGAGACGTAAAATTTGCGGCCTATGCGGTTCCAGGCAGCCAGAAGCTCGGCATGGAAATTGGAAAGGTGTTTGAAGCGGGGTGCAATATCGCGTTCTTGGAGAACCACGGCGTTTGCGTTGGTGCACCGGATATGTTTACTGCCTTTCAGCAGTTTGAAACACTCAATTATACGGCGGAGCTTGAGGTGCTGGCAGGTCAGCTTGGAAATATACGCGCACTCCCGGAAAACGCTTACCGCCTGAGCGAAACCGACAGCCACACCAGATTGGAGGATCTCATCCCTCAATGCCGCAGCTCTGAGGAGCTGGCAGCCAGACGCGACATGATCACGCTGATCCGGCGCTCCTACAAAATGGATCTGTTTACAGCGACACATGGCACCTATTCCGTCCGCCTGCCTGACGGGAGATTCCTTATTACGCCGTTCGGCTTTGACCGTGCTTATCTGGAGGAGGACGATTTGGTTCGCATCAAAGGCGATGCCAAAGAGATAGGAAAACTGCCGTCCCGTGCTGTTTTGGCGCACCGGAAAATCTATCAGGAAAATCCGCAGATCGGAGCGGTGCTTTTAGCTCATCCAGTCCATGCAATGGCGTTTGCCGTCACGGACATGGAATTTGATGCAAGAACGATCCCGGAAAGCTATATTCTCCTGCGCGATGTCAAACGGGTGCCGTATGAAGAACTTTACTTGGATCCAGACAAGCTGGCAAAGGAATTTGATGCCGCGCATCCGGCAGCGATCGTGGAAAATGACTGTGTGATCGTGACCGGAGAATCGCTGCTGCAAGCGTTTGACCGGCTTGAGGTCATGGAACTGACAGCAGCATCCATTCTGAAATCCCAGCGGCTTGGCAGGATGGTGCATATCAGCGATGAAGAGGTTGCCGCGTTGAAGGAGACATTCATGCTATACTGGCAGTACGAACGGATATCGTACTCTCAGGTTTATAGCCACGGGAAGGAGGCAGTCGCTCCAGTTCATCCAAAGGAGTGAGAGTATGGTACCAAGGAAAAAAGGTCAAAAATATGAAATCAGCTATCGCTGTCCAAATTATGAAAAGCCGTTCTCAGAACGATTTGATTCTTATGAAGCGGCGAAGCTGCGCATTGCACAAATTGAATATGAAAGAAGCCTCGGTGTATTTGAGCCGCCGAAACAGACAATCATTGCGCCGAAAAAGGATCCCTATGTGACGGTGGGAGAATTGCTGGATGAATATGTGCAGCTCTATGGACTGAAGCACTGGGGAGATTCTTACCTATCCAGCAGCCAGCATTTCATCGCGCATTATATCAAGCCGGCGATCGGAGACGTTTTGGTCAAAGACGTAACAACGCACGGTCTGGACGTCTTTTATGACAAGCTGCTGGATCAGCCGGCTGTCGTACTTAAGGGGCATCGGAAAAAGGATAAGAAAATCTCGCCGACTGTTATCGTCAAAATTCACGCACTGATGAGCGGCGCGTTCAAAAAGGCCATTGGCTGGAGGTATATTGACATCAATCCGGCAGAGAACGTAACGCTCCCGCAACGTGTGAAAAAAGAGCGTGATTCATGGTCTGCCAGCGAGGTCAAATATGCGCTGGCGATCTGCGAAAACCCCGTTCTGAAACTGGCGATGCTTCTGGCACTCGGCTGCTCCATGCGAATCGGGGAAATTCTCGGTCTGACATGGGACTGCGTAGACTTGTCGGAGGAAGCTCTTGCTTCTGGAAACGCCTCGCTGTTTATTAACAAGGAACTCAAACGCTGCGAAAAAAGCAGTGTGGAGGCACTGGAAAAGCGCGGTCGGAGCAAAGTCTTTTTTACGTTTCCGGAGTGGAAGCGGGCAAACTGCAAGACAATGCTCACATTAAAAACGCCGAAAACAGCCAGCAGCGTCCGCACGGTCTTTCTTCCAAAAACCGTTGCGCTGGCGCTGATAGAGGCAAAAAAGCAGCAAGACGAGGAGAAAATGCTGCTTGGCTCCGACTACAAGGATTTTAATTTGGTTCTTGCACAGCCGGGTGGCCGCCCGTATGAGCCGCGGCAGATCGACAAGATGCTGGCGACGTTAATTCAGGAAAACGAGCTGCGGAGCGTTGTGTTTCACAGCCTGCGGCACAGCAGCACCTCCATCAAGCTTCAGATCAACTGCGGCAACATCAAGGCGGTTCAGGGCGACACCGGCCACGCACAGGCTCGCATGGTAACGGAAGTATATGCGCATACGAACAACGAAGAGCGGCTGCTTCTGGCACAGAAGGTGGATGAAAACTTCTTTCAGACGCCGACACCGGGGGCGTTTGCACCGACCAGCGAGATGCAAAAAGTTCTTCAGATTCTTGCCGAAAAACCAGAGCTTGTCAGGCTGCTTGCCGCCATGTAGCCGCTGCGCAGGCAGTTTTGTTGGAAGATTTGTTGGAAAACCTCAGAAATAAGCCGCTTACAAAAAATAGAAAAAATCCTCGAAACCATTGCGGTTTCAAGGATTTTTCTGGAGCTGCTGGGCAGATTCGAACTGCCGACCTCGTCATTACCAATGACGCGCTCTACCGACTGAGCTACAGCAGCAAGTCTCTTTCTCAAGAGCGCTCCGTTATTATAGCATAAAGTCGGGATTTGTCAAGTGGTGATTTTCGTTTTTTTATTTTTCTGTGAAAATACAGGGCGGCGGTGAAATGTTCACAATTCCTTTTCCTGCCGTTCACAGTTCGGACATGATTTGCCCGTATACTCATAATCAAGGATTTACCCAATCCTCTCTTTCTTCTCTTTTTCTTTTCTTTCTTCAAACAAAGGCCCGCAGCCGAACGGCTGCGGGTTTTTGTTTGCTTATTTCGTGTAGTCGAATTCAAAATCGTAGATGCTGACGGTGTCGCCGTCCTCGATGCCCTGCTCTTCCAGACGGTCGAACAGGCCGCTTTTGCGGAGCTGGCGATCGAAGTACATACGGGACTCGTAATCGTCGAAGTTGATATCGTTCAGGAGCTTCTGGAGCCACTTGCCGGACACGACCCACAGATCGTCGTAGCGCTCGATCTGCAGCTCGTCCGCGTCGCCCGCCTCGGCCAGAGGCTTGACGTACTCCGGCTCATAGATCGTGACGGGCGGGAGCGCGGCGAGCTTGCCTGCGATGGTCTTCATCAGCTCGCGCGTGCCCTGCGTCGTGGCGGCGCAGATGGTGTAGAATTCATACCCCTTGGCCTCGACGTGGGCACGGAGGCGTTCGAGATTATCGCTGTCCGGCGGCAGAAGATCGACCTTGTTGGCCGCGACGAGCATCGGCCGCTCGGCAAGCTCAGGCGAATACTGCCGCAGTTCTTCGTTGATCTTTTCAAAGTCGTCGACCGGGTCGCGGTCCTCGCTGCCGGAGACGTCGACGATGTGGACGAGCAGGCGGCAGCGGTCGATATGGCGCAGGAAATCATGGCCGAGACCGACGCCGTCCGCCGCGCCCTCGATGATGCCGGGGATATCGGCCATGACGAACGACACGCCGTCGGCGACGTAGATCACGCCGAGGTTCGGATAGAGCGTGGTGAAGTGATAATTTGCAATTTTCGGGTGTGCGTTGGACGTGACGGACAGGAGCGTCGATTTACCGACGTTCGGGAAGCCGACAAGGCCGACATCGGCAAGCAGCTTCAGCTCCAAAATGACGTCGTGCTCTTCCCCCGGAAGACCAGCCTTGGCAAAACGCGGCACCTGACGGGTCGGCGTTGCGAAGTGCTGGTTGCCCCAGCCGCCCCGGCCTCCCTTGCAGAGGACGAAATCGGCGGAATCGGACATATCCTTGATGATCTCGTTCGTGGCCAGATCGCGCACGACGGTGCCTCTGGGCACCTTGATGATCAGGTTTTCGCCATTTTTGCCGCGGCAGCGCTTGCCCTGTCCGTTCTCGCCGTTCGGCGCGGTATATTTGCGCTTGTAGCGGAAGTCCATCAGCGTGGACAGGTTATCATCGACGCGCAGGACGATGGAGCCGCCGTTGCCGCCGTCGCCGCCGTCCGGGCCGCCTGCGGCCACGTATTTTTCCCGGTGGAAGGCCACTGCGCCGTTGCCGCCCGCACCGGCCTTGACCGAAATGCGTACTTTATCAATAAACATGAGGTTCCTCCTCTGTCAGTAAGGTTTTCGTAGTCTTTGTCCAGATTTCCGGATAGTTCTCCTGATAATAGTGCGCGCGGGCGGAATCCGGGGCTTTCCAGATCTCCTTTTTCCGAATTTCTTCGGAGATGGCCTTTTGCAGCCAGGCACGCTTCTTTGCGAATTTCTCCGGGTCGGACGCAAAATGCGCATAATCGAGCAGCTGGATGTTTCCCGCCGCCTGTTCCCGTAAAAACGCCTCATACGCGTCCGGAATATATTCCGCGCCGGTGATGCGGACGGGCTGCGCGGACACGAACTCGTTCGGAATTTCTGTCTTCTTGTAATCACCGTCTTCGCAGATATAGAGCCAGCCGGATCTTCCGGCATAGAGCTTTTTCAGCGCGTCCGGGAATGGATCGTCAAAATACAGCTTCCCCTGCAGGGTATAGCCGTATGCGTATTCATAATTCCGGATGAGGTAGAACAGCGCCATGGCGCGCAGGGACGTCAGGCAGACCTGCGTGGGCTTGTCAAAATACGGGGACTTTCTCGGCTCGAGCATTTGCAGACCGCCGACCGGCGACGCGTGATAATAAATCATAGCGGTATCCCCTTTTAAGAAAAAACCCCGAACGGGACTCGTTCGGGGTTTTTACAACAAAATTACTGTTCTGCGTAGACAGAGCACATCTTGCGATCCTTGCCCATACGCTCGAACTTGACCTTGCCGTCGATCAGAGCGAACAGCGTATCGTCCTTGCCGATACCAACGTTGTTGCCCGGATGAATGTGCGTGCCTCTCTGACGAACGAGGATGTTGCCAGCCAGAACGAACTGACCGTCAGCGCGCTTTGCGCCGAGTCTCTTCGATTCAGAATCACGGCCGTTCTTGGTGGAGCCGCCGCCTTTCTTATGTGCGAAGAACTGGAAACTCATATTAAGCATCGTTTTGCACCTCCAAAACTTCGATATAATCAGGATAGTCATCCCGCAGAGAACACAATGTGAGCATCATGCCGGAGAGAACCGCCTGTACGGCCTCTTCGCTTTCACACGCTGCGGGAAGGGTTAAGGTGATCCGGGCCTCGTCTTCATTCACCCTGGTTTTTGCGTGCTCGCCGAGCACATCGTTGATCGTGCACTCCGCAAGCTTGACGGCTGTGGAAACAGCTGCGCACACAATGTCGCTGCCTGCCTCTGCATAGCCGCTGTGGCCCGAACAGCAGAATCCGGTGATCCTGCCCTCGTGATCGAAAAATTCGACGCGCGTCATAACTTACAGCGCGATCTTTTCGATCTGCACCTTGGTGTACGGCTGTCTGTGGCCCTGGAGGGACTTGGAGTCCTTCTTCGGACGGTACTTGAAGACGCGGATCTTCTTGCCCTTGCCATTCTTCAGCACCTTAGCCTCAACCTTAGCACCTGCAACTGTGGGGGTACCGAACTTGGAGTCAGCACCGTCGACAACTGCCAGAACCTGATCGAAGGTGACGGTCTGCTCAGCCTCCGCCGCGAGCTTCTCGATGTAGATCACATCGCCCTCCTTGACGTTGTACTGCTTACCGCCGGTAACGATAATAGCCTGCATATTCGTTTGCACCTACCTTTTCTTTCGTAGACTCGCTCTTGAGGTGTGCCGGAGCAGCTTTTGACCTCTTTAATGCGGCTTATGGATTATACCAGAGATTTTTCTCCGTGTCAAATACTTTTTTGCGTAAAATCGCTTATTTTTCCGCCGCTTTGATCTTTTCCTCCGTATCCTCGCGGACGGCCTCGCGCAGCTTCGTCAGATAGGGAGAAAACGCGACGGCGTCATAGGCGTATGTCCGGTTCAGATCATACTCCAGCGGCTCCCACGAGCGGATATCGGACTCATTGTGCTGGATGACGGCTTCGAGCTTGTCCAGCGCCTTATAGAGCTTCGCTTCGTCTGTCTGCAGCGCGCCCATTTCGGTATACAGCGCGGCCAGCTCCGTATTATACGGGGCCGGAAGCGACGCGACCCAATCGAACAGCGCGGTATCCTCCTTTTTCTCGTCCTTTGCGGACTTTAAAAACGTCGGGATATCGCCGGTGAAGCACTCGCCGAGATCGTGGATCAGGCACATTTTGATGACCTTGTCCATATCGAGCGCCGGGAATTCGTCCTTCATAAAGAATGCCATCAGTGCAAGCCGCCAGCTGTGCTCGGCGACGCTTTCGCGGCGGCCCCTGCTCGTCTCGCAGTGGCGCAGTTCGTCCTTGAGGCGCTCAGCAATATGTAGAACATCCAGTAATGCACGCACTTCCATATCGATTTCTCCTTTTTGATTTATGACAGCACCAATTGAATTGCTTCGCGGATATTGCGCACGCGCAGCAGCTCCATGCCGTCGGGCGCAGTGACATTGCCCGTCCCGTGGCGCGGGATGATACAGGTCTTGAATCCGGTGCGGGACGCCTCGGACAGGCGCTGCTGCAAGCCAGTCACGGCGCGAATTTCGCCCGTCAGGCCGACCTCGCCGATGGCGGCGGTCGCCGGATCGATGGGCTTATCGCGGAAGCTGGACGCGGCGGCAAGCACAAGGGCCAGATCGGCGGCAGGCTCGTCCAGCTGCAAGCCGCCGATGACGTTCACATACGCGTCCGACATCCCAAGATTCACGCCGCCGCGCTTTTCCAGCACGGCCAGCATGAGATTTGCCCGGTTAAAATCAAAGCCGTCCGCCGTGCGGCGGGGGACGTTGAAATTCGTCCGCGCGACAAGCGCCTGAATTTCTGCCAGAACCGGGCGCGTACCCTCCATCACGCAGGCCACGCACGTGCCGGGGGCATTTAATGGCCGTCCGGCCAGCAGCATTTCGGACGGATTCGGGACCTCGAGCAGTCCCCTGCCCTCCATTTCGAACACGCCGATCTCGTTTGTCGAGCCGAAGCGGTTCTTGGCCGCGCGCAGGATGCGGTAGCTGCTGGCGTGCTCGCCCTCGAAAAACAGCTCGCAGTCGACCATGTGCTCGAGCACCTTCGGCCCCGCGATCGCGCCCTCCTTATTGACATGGCCGACAACAAAGACGGTCACGCCGCTGCTCTTGGCCAGCTGCATGAGGGCCATGGTGCAGTCCTTGACCTGTGAAATGCTGCCGGGGGCAGAGGTATTCTCCGGGCTGTAGAGCGTCTGGATGGAGTCGGCAATGAGAATATCCGGCTGCACCTCGTCGACAGCGCTTAAAATCTCGGAAAGATCCGTCTCCGAGAGGATATATAATTCGTCCGACGCGACTTGCAGCCGGTCGGCACGCATTTTGATCTGCTTTTCCGATTCCTCGCCGGAAACATAGAGGATGCGGAGCGTTTTTCCGAGATAGGCGCAAATTTGCAGCAGAAGCGTCGATTTGCCGATGCCGGGCGCACCGCCCACCAGAATCAGCGACCCGCGCACGCCGCCGCCGCCCAGAACGCGGTCAAGCTCCTGCATACCGGTGGAGAAGCGGATCTCCTGCTCCCCTGTCACCTCTTTGAGCTTTTTCGGGACGGCACGCGCGATGCCGGCGCGGCCTGCCGCCTTCGCGGCAGGCGCTTTTTTGTCCTCAAACTCCACGATGGAGTTCCATGCCCCGCAGGCGGGGCACTGGCCCTGCCAGCGCGGCGTTTCGTTGCCGCATTGCTTGCAGACAAAAACGGTTTTAGATTTCATTCGGATGCTCCTCTGAGAGCCACACGGACAGCGTTCCCGCGATCACGGCGGCCAGCTTTTTCTGATACTCCGGCTGCAAGAGCCGCTGTTCTTCCTCGTAATTGGATAAAAATCCGCATTCGACCAACACGCCGGTGCAGCCGATATGCTCCATGAGATACACGCCGTCCGATTTTTTGCACTGACGGCGGTTGCCCGGCTCGAGGCCCAGGGCCAGATTGGCCTGCAGCTGCTCGGCCAGCGCCTGACTGCCGGGCGTTTTCGCGTAGAAGACCTGTGCGCCGTGGTACTTGCCCTCGGTGAAGAAGTTCTGGTGCACGCTCAGAAGCAGTGCATTTTCCGTCTGGTTCACTGTCTCAGTCCGGTTTTTGATGTCCGAAACTTTTTTCTCCGAGATCGTGCGGCAGCCGTCTGAATAGACAGCCGTATCCGTCTCGCGGATCATGCTGACCCGCACGCCGCACAGGCGCAGAAGGTCGCGCAGGCGCAGCGAAATATCCAGATTCAGCGCCGCCTCCGACGTGCCGGAAACGCCGGTCGCGCCGCCGTCCTCCCCGCCGTGCCCCGCGTCGAGCACGACGGTCGTTCCGCCGGGCTGCATGGCCGCCGTCTGCGCGCTTCGATGCGTCAGAACGGCGAAGACGCAGAAATACAGAACGGTCGCAAACAGCATGACCGGCATCATGATCTCTACCCATTTTTTCATATGATCACCCCATACAAGCGTATGAGGGACAAGAAAAGTATAGCATGGATTATTCGGTTTGAAAAGGTCGATTATGCGTCCTGAAAGACAGGCTGTACGGCTTCGCCCCAAAGCTGCGCCGCGGCTGCCTCTGCAAAACCACGCTCCTCCTGCGAAAATGGGCGGAACTGCGTGATAAGCAGGCGCTTTCCGCTGTGCTTCCAGCGGCCCGCTACGCTGCCGTGCAGCAGCACCGGCGGCATGACGATGCCGGACAGACTGAAAATGCCGCGCAGATACTCCGGCGGGAGAAATACGCTCTGCTTTTTCTCATAGCCCAGCATCAGCGGGTCGAAGCCCGCCAGCAGCAGGCAGTCCGGAAGCGACTGTCCTGGTGCTCTTCCGGAATCCAGACTGAACAGCTGCTGCCCCTCGTATTTGGCTGCTTTCACAGGAAGCCGGGCCAGCCGCTTTTCGATCTCCGCCTGCGAGGTACCGAAATAATAGGCTGCATCCCGGATAGAGGCCGGGCCGTAATTCGTAAAATACCGGCGCGTCTGTTCCAGCAGTGCGTCCTGCTCCTCCATCGGTGTGAATGCCGGACAGAGGCGGAACGCCTTTTCCTCGCTGACCGTGCCGCAGAGAAAGCCGCGCTCGCAGAGCTCCCGGATCCCGCCGCCCCAGGGATGGAATATGCTGCCCTCCTCCGCCTGCGTCATTCCGGCAGCGCGGCAGCGAGCTTTCAGGGCCTCGCGCGTCATTGGCCCTTGCGCAAGTGCATCGATGATCAGGTCCGAAAAGTATGCCTGCCGCTTCGGTGTAAGCGCCCAGTTCGGGCGCTGGTTCCAGAATGACGGAACAGTCCAGTCCCGACTCCGGTACCGGCAGCCAGTGTGCAGGAACAACGGAAGGTCGGCTTCTGCAAAGATGTGCATCGTGCCGCGGAGCGTCCAGCTCTTTACGAGGCTGTCTGCCGCGTGTGCTGTGTCATACGCTGCGCAGCGCAGCCGCATGGCGTGCAGTGCGTTGGAAAGGAACTGCGCCTGAAAGCCGTTCATAGCGCGGAGCACCTCCATCCGCTCCCCTGTGCGCAGCAGATATTGATTGGACAGGCGCAGAAGCACCAATTCATTTCGCTCCATACATTCTCCTTTTGATATGCGCAGCCCCCGGCGCTTTTTTAGCAGACCGGGGGCCGGTATATCGTGATTCGATCAGATAATACGCCGCCCGCAAAGGAAGCGGGTCTTGTAATACGATTCGTCAAGCGAGTTGACGCGGACGCCCGTGGACGGCGTGGAGGCGTGGACGAAGTTGCCGCCGCCGATGTACATACCGACGTGGTTCGCGTAGCCGCTGTAGCCGAAGAAGACGAGGTCACCGACCTGCAGGTCGCTGCGGGAAACGTAGGTGCCCTGCGTCATCTGGTCGTTGGCGACGCGCTTCATGGAGTAGCCGTACTGCGTCAGGACATAGTACATGAGGCCGGAGCAGTCAAAGCCGGTCGACGGGCTTGAGCCACCCCAGACGTAGCTGTAGCCGACGAAGCCCATGGCGAAGTTCGCGATCTCGCTGGCTGTGCCGGAGCCGGAGACGGTGCCGCCGCTGCCGGAGCCGGAGCCGCTGCCCGGCGTGACGGTGCTGTCCTTCTTATCGGCAAGCAGGTCTGCGCGGACATAGGCCGTAATGCCGTTATATTTGATGCGGTACCACTGGTGGCCGTCGGAGGTCGTAGTCGTGATGCCGGTGACGGTGACGGCGGCGTTGTAGCTCAGCTCGCCGACCTTCGTGCTGCCGGTCGTCCAGGAATCGCGGACGTTGATATAACCCGTCTGGCAGACGTACATGGTCTTGCTGATGCTCGTGACGGTGACGTTCAGATTGATCTGGTCAACAACGACCGTCGCGCTCTTGACGTTTTCATCGTAGAACCACTGGATGGTCTTATAGCAGCGCAGGAACATCGTCATGGCTTCCTGCCGGCTGGCGTTGTCCTTGGGGTTCAGATACGTGCCGTTTCCAAGCTTCGTGCCCTGCACGTAGGAATAGCTCACGCAGATCTGCGCGGCCTCCTTCGCCCATGCGGAGATCGATCCGGCGTCGGCAAAGCCGTTCAGCGCGCCGTCTTTCGCCTTGGGGGAGAACGCAGCCGCCGTGCAGAAATTCTCGATGAGCTTGAAGAATTCCTGCCGCGTCAGCAGCTGCTTCGGGCGGAACGAGCCGTCCTCGTAGCCGTTGACGATGCCGTACAGATGAGCCTTGACAATATTCTCATTCGACGTATCCGTAAAGCCGGTGAACGTTTCGTTCGACATATCGATGTCGTTGCCGGTGGCCTTTTCGAATGCGTAGACGGCCAGCTCGCACATCTCGCCGCGCGTGATGTCCTTGGTCAGATCAAGGCCGTTAAAGGACGCGGGCATCAGGCCGAGCTTGTTGATCTCGTCATAGTTTGTTTGGAACCAGCTGCTATAGTTGTTGTTCGCGCCGAGCGCGGCCGCGCTCATGGACAGAAGCAGCACGGCGCACAGCAGCAGGCACAGCGGTTTTCTTGCCTTTCGCATGGTTTACAGACTCCTTTTTTCCGTTCCCGGACCGGAACGGCACATTTTCGAAACAATTCGACTGCATTATATCAGATTATGACAACCATTACAAGCACAATTTTGTAAATCTTTCGTAACCAGTTGAGTTTTGCGAAAAAATATGATATAAGTGTGATATGAAGTTACGAGTGATGACCGCAGTGCTTGCCTGCAAGCTCTGTCGGGCCCTGATCCGCCTGCTGGGCAGAGGCGGCACGGATTTTCCCGGGCGCGTGGCGCTCAAGCTCTGCCCGAATCTGCTGGGTGAACTTGCAAGGAACGTGACGACCGTGATCGTCACGGGCACCAACGGCAAGACCACGACCTCGCGCATGATCGAGCAGTCGTGGCAGGACGCTGAAATCTCTTACTTTGCAAATAAATCCGGCGCAAACCTCCTGTCCGGCGTCACGGCGGAATTCGCCGTCCACTCCACGCTCACGGGCCGTTGCAGATATTCGCACGCGCTCATTGAGTCGGACGAGGCGGCGCTGAAATTCATCAGCAAATATGTCGACGCGAAGGTGATCGTCTACACGAACGTCTTCCGCGACCAGCTCGACCGCTACGGCGAGGTCACGCATACGCTCAGCAAGCTGCGCGTCGGCGCGCAGAACAGTCCGAACGCCGTTCTGTGCCTGAACGCGGACGATTCGCTCATTACCAGCCTGCACGACGACGTGCCGAACCCCGTTATTTTCTACGGCATCAGCACGCCGCTCTATGAGGAGCAGGTTTCGGACCTCTCCGACGCGCCGTACTGCATCAAGTGCAAGAGCGAATATCAATACGACTTTGTGACCTACGGCCATCTGGGCGGCTACCGCTGCCCGCGCTGCGGCTATGCCCGTCCGAAGCCGGATATCTGCGTCAGCAAGGTCATTCTGAGCGACGAGGAACGCTCCGAGGTCGTCTTCCGCGACGGCGAAACGGAGATCCCCGCAACGGTCAATCTGCCGGGCGGATACAATATTTATAACGCCTGCGCGGCCATGGCGGCAGCAAAGGCCATGGGGCTGGAGCTTCCGAAGGCGGCGCAGTCGCTGTCCCGCTTTGCCTGCGGCTTTGGGCGCATGGAGAAATTCGAGATCAATGGCACGGACGTGCGCATGATTTTGATCAAGAATCCGGCGGGCTGCAACCAGGTGCTGAGCTTCCTGACGCAGCGGACCGAGCCGTTTGTCTTTGCCGCCTGTCTCAACGACCGGACACAGGACGGCCGCGACGTCAGCTGGATCTGGGACGTGGCCTTTGAACGTCTGACGGATATGGGCGATACGCTCCGCGAGGTCTATCTGTCCGGCACGCGTGCGGAGGATATGGCCCTGCGCTTCCTCTACGCCGGATTCCCGAAGGAAAAGCTGCACGTGCAGAAGGACTACGGCGTGCTGATGGAGGAGGCGACGGCGCATAAGCTGCCGGTCTTCGTCATGCCGACGTACACGGCCATGCTGGCTCTGCGCGGCACGATCAGCAAAACGTATGGCTACAAGCAATTCTGGGAGTAAGCTATGGAACTGAACATCTATCATTTATATCCCGACGTTCTGAACCTCTACGGCGACCGCGGAAATGTCCTGTGTATGCAGCGGCGGCTGGAATGGCGCGGGATGCAGGCAAACATTGTCCCGGTCCCCATCGGGGTGAAACTTGCCGCGAAGGACTGCGATCTGCTCTTCATCGGCGGCGGACAGGACTTTGAGCAGGAGATCCTGATGCACGATCTGAAGGGCGAAAAGACGGCAGAGCTGAAAGCCGCCATCGAGGACGGCGTGCCCGTGCTCGCCATCTGCGGCGGGTATCAGATGCTGGGCCAGTATTACAAGACCTGGGACGGCAAGCAGTGTGACTTTACCGGCGCGCTCGATCTTTACACCGTCGGCTCCGAGCAGCGTATGATCGGCAATTATATGTTCACGTGCGACGAGGCGGACTGTAAAATTGTCGGCTTTGAAAACCACTCCGGCAAGACGTATCTCGGCTCCGGCGTGAAGCCGCTCGGCAAAGTCCTCGATGGATACGGTAACAACGGCGAGGACGGGACGGAGGGCGCACGCTACAAAAACGTCTTCGCGTCCTATTCCCACGGCTGTCTGCTGCCCAAAAACCCGAAGCTGGCCGATCTGATCCTCAAGCTTGCGCTCGAGCGCAAATATGGCAAAGTGGAGCTTCCGCCCCTTACCGACGAATTTGAAACTGCCGCGCACAACTATATGGAAGCCCGACTGAGCCGGAAATAAATGCTCCGGGCCGCTGCAAGCCGCAGCGGCCCGGTTTTTTATGTGTTCTCTCTGACCCAGTGGACTGCGAAGTCCGCGAAGCGGGTGGCGGCAGGGGCATCGGTCGCAGCGGCAAGAGCAATGGTGCGGCTGGCGGGCGGGTCGATGGGGCAGATCTCCACGCCGTCTGTGTTGCCGCGCAGCAGCAGGGACGGCATGATGCTCACGCCCAGTCCCTGCCGGACCATGGCGATAACGGCATAATCATCCTTCGTCTCAAAGCGGATGTTTGGCCGGGCCTTGACTGCATGAAACGCACGGCGCACGTCATGATTGGAGGATTCCAGGAGCGAAATAAACGGCTCCTTTGCCAGCTCCTCGACCCGGCAGACCGGACTTTGCCCCAATGGGTGCCCCTTCGGCAGGACGGCGGCCAGCGCATCCTCGTACAGCGGTGTGCAGCGGCAGCCAGGACGGGCGGGAAGCGTTGTAAACGCAAGATCGACGCTGCCGTCGCCGAGCCAGGTGTCGATATCATGATAGTCGCCGTTGAAAAGCTGGAAATCCACCTGCGGGTGCTCCTTCTGGAACTGCATCATCATGGCGGGCAGCCAGTGCGTGGCGACGCTGGTGAACGTGCCGATGCGGATCTTGCCGGTAACGAGCGTATGCAGGCGTTCCGCCGCCTGCCGCAGCAGCCTTTCCTGCCGCACGATCTCGTGAATATAGGGCATCATCTGCTCGCCCTCCGGCGTGAGGCGTGCGCCGGTGCGCGTGCGCTTCAAAAGCGGCAGCTGAAGCTCCGCCTCGATGGCGGAGAGCATATGGCTGACGCCGGACTGCGTAAGGCCCAGCTCCTGCGCGGCCTTTGTCAGAGACTGCAGCTCCACTGTTTTTTCAAAAGCCTCATATTTTTTCGTATCCATACTGAAAAACCTCTTGCTTTTTTCACTTTAACGTGTTATCATACGCGCATATTATGAAGTTCCTTGATATTATACATGAATATTTGTAATATGTCAAGAGAAAGAAACGGAGAAATGCGTTATGAGTGGAGCAAATCTGCAGCATCTGCTGGCCATGATTTTGTATATGGCCGCTGTCGTCGGCATCGGCATTTATTTTGCCGGACGCGCGAATAAGGACGCCGAGTCGTATTTTCTCGGCGGACGCAGCCTCGGCCCGTGGGTCACGGCGTTCAGCGCGGAGGCGTCCGATATGTCCGGCTATCTGCTGATGGGCCTGCCCGGCCTTGCGTATTGGACGGGCCTTGCGGACGCGGGCTGGACGTGCATCGGGCTTGCCATCGGCACGTACCTCAACTTCCTGATCGTTTCGAAGCGGCTGCGCCGGTATTCCATCGCCGTGAACGCATTCACGCTGCCGGACTTCTTCTCGAACCGTTTCCATGAGAAGAAAAAGATCATCATGACGATCTGCTCACTCATTATTATCATTTTCTTCAGCGTCTACGCGGCGCAGTGCCTGTCCACGTGCGGCAAGCTGTTTGCAAATCTGTTCGGCTTCTCCTACGGCGGCATGATGATCGTTGCGGCGGTGTTCGTGCTGGCCTACACGTTCCTCGGCGGGTATCTGGCCGAGAGCGCGTCCGATTTCATGCAGGGCGTTGTGATGGCCACGGTGCTGGTGCTGATCCTGATCCTGTCGGTCGTTTCCGCAGGTGGACTGAACACAGTCATCGAAAACGCGAAGAGCATTGACGGCTTCTTCTCCATGGTGCGCACGGCGACGCCCTCGACCACAGAGGTCAACGTTTTTGGTGCAGGCCGTCCTTACGGCGCGCTGTCCATTGCGTCCTGCCTTGCGTGGGGTCTTGGCTATTTCGGTATGCCGCAGGTGCTGCTGCGGTTCATGGGCATCCGCTCCGAGCATGAGCTGGGCCGCTCCCGCCGCGTGGCGATCATCTGGGTCGTGATCTCGATGGCCGCCGCCGTGTTCATCGGCGTCGTGGGCCGCAGCGTCGCGGGGCTTGATTATCTGTCCAACAACGATGCGGAAAATATCTTCATTGACGCGGCGACGTCCTATCTGCCGCCGATCCTCGCGGGCTTCGCCTGCGCGGGCGTGCTGGCCGCGGCGATCTCGTCCTCTGATTCGTATCTGCTGATCTCGGCCAGCGCCGTCAGCCAGAACCTGTATCGCGGCGTGTTCAAGAAGGATGCAACGGAAAAGCAGGTCATGTGGTGCTCGCGCATCACGCTGGTGCTCATCACCATCGTCGCCATGGCGATCGCGTGGAACTCCAACTCGACCATCTTCGGCATCACGTCGTTTGCGTGGGCGGGCTTCGGCGCGGCCTTCGGCCCGCTGATGCTCCTGTGCCTGTTCTGGAAGCGCACGACATATCAGGGCGCGATCGCCGGTATGGTCGCGGGCGGCGCGATGGTCTTCTTCTGGAAGCTCGTTCTGAAGCCCCTCGGCGGGATGTTCGGCATCTATGAGCTGCTGCCCGCGTTCGTCTTCAGCGTGATCGTGATCGTCGCCGTCTCCCTGCTCACGGCAGAGCCTGACGCACAGATCGAGGCGGAATTCAACAAGGTCAAAGCGGGCAAGGGCCTGCAATAAGAAATTTCTCCCGGCGGCGCGCAGCCGCCGGGTTTTCTGTGCTTTTTCCGAAAAAGCTGTTGCCAAACGGCGGTTGTTGTGCTAAAATGCATCTGATATCTGGAAAAAGCGAGGATCGAGCTGTCCTGTCCGATAGGGCCGGGTACAGAGAGGGCGGGTTTTGCTGGAAGCCGCCTCCCGGTTGGGCCGCAGGGCTTTCTCTCGTGAGCTGCCGTTTGAATGGGGTCGCTCCCCTACTAGGACGCGCCGGTTATTGCCGCCGTTACCGGGCAGAAAGCAGCGCAGATTTTTCTGCGAACAGCGGGTGGTACCGCGGAAGCATGGTCTTTCGTCCCGATTCCGGGCGGAGGGCTTATTTTTTTGTATTATCACGAAAAGGAGCATTCGTTTATGAAGGAACAACTCGAAAAAATCCGGCAGGAAGCGCTCGGCGCGCTGGAAAGCGTCAAGGACGCCGGGGAGCTGGACGCGCTGCGCGTGCGCTTTCTCGGCAAGAAGGGCGAGCTGACCGGCGTTTTGAAGACGATGGGCAAGCTGTCCGCAGAGGAGCGCCCCGTCATGGGTCAGGCCGCGAACAACGTCCGCGCCGCCATTGAGGAAAAAATCGAAACCGTCCGCGCCGAACTGAAAGAAAAGGCCATGGAGGCCAGACTGGAGGCCGAGGCCATCGACGTGACCATCCCCGGAACCCCTGTCCAGCTGGGTCACCGGCATCCGATGAACAAGGCGCTCGACGAGGCCAAGGATATTTTTATCTCCATGGGCTTCAAGATTCTCGACGGCCCGGAGGTCGAGCTTGCCGACTATAACTTCACCAAGCTGAATATCGCGGAAAACCATCCCTCCCGCGACCGCAGCGACACGTTCTATGTGACGGACGACGAAGAAGTCCTCCTGCGCACGCAGACCAGCCCCATGCAGATTCGCGCCATGGAAGCAATCGGCCAGCCGCCGATCCGCATTCTGGCGCCGGGCCGCGTGTATCGCAAGGACGAGGTCGACGCAACGCATTCCCCCATGTTCCACCAGATCGAGGGCCTTGTCATCGACAAGGGCATCACGATGGCCGATCTCAAGGGCACGCTTGAGACGCTCATCAAGGCCATGTACGGCCAGGATTCCGTTGTCCGCTTCCGCCCGCACCACTTCCCGTTCACCGAGCCGAGCTGTGAGGTCGACGTGCAGTGCTTCAACTGCCGCGGCAAGGGCTGCTCGACCTGCAAGGGCGAGGGCTGGATCGAGCTGCTGGGTGCCGGTATGGTGCACCCGAAGGTACTGGCCGGCTGCGATATTGACCCGGAAATCTACTCCGGCTTCGCCTTCGGCATCGGCCTTGAGCGCATGGCTATGCGCCGGTTCAAGATCAGCGATATGCGCATGATCTTCGAAAACGACATTCGCTTCCTGTCTCAGTTCTAAGGAGGGTACGACATGAATATTTCGAGAAAATGGCTCCGTGAATTCGTTGATATCACGGCTACGGATAAAGAATACGACTCCGTCATGACCCTCGCCGGTCAGAAGGTCGAGACGACCGAGCGCATGGACGCGGAGATCAAAAACGTCGTCGTCGGCAAGGTCCTGTCGATGAAAAAGCATGAAAACTCCGACCATATGTGGGTCTGCATGGTCGACTGCGGCTCCGGTGAGCCGGTGCAGATCGTCACGGGCGCACAGAATGTGCACGAGGGCGATCTGGTTCCGGTCGCACAGCACAATTCGTACCTGCCCGGCGGCATCCACATCACGAAGGGCAAGCTGCGAGGCGTGGAGTCCTGTGGTATGCTGTGCTCGTATAAGGAGCTTGGCCTGACCGAGCATGACTGCCCGGAGGCGTATGCCGACGGCATCTGGATTCTGAACGACGAGGGCTGCGAGGTCGGCGAGGATATGAACGTCGTCATCGGCAACGATGATTCCATCGTCGAATTCGAGATCACGAACAACCGCCCGGACTGCTATTCGCTCATCGGACTCGCCCGTGAGACGGCCGCCGCGTTCAACGTGCCGATGAAGCACCATGAGCCGGTCGTCAAGGGCGGCGCAGAAGGAAATCTCTGCGATTTGCTTGATGTTGATGTGCAGGCGGACGACCTGTGCCCGCGCTACACGGCTCGTATGGTGCGCAATGTCAAGATCGCGCCCAGCCCCAAGTGGATGCGCCAGCGTCTGCGTTCGGCGGGCATCCGCCCGATCAACAATATCGTCGATATCACGAACTACGTCATGGTCGAATACGGCCAGCCGATGCACGCATTTGACTACCGCTATGTCAAGGGCGGCAAAATCGTCGTCCGCCGTGCGGGCGAGGACAAGACGCTCACGACGCTGGACGGCAATGTTCGCACGCTTCAGCCGGATATGCTCGTCATCGCCGATGAGACGAAGCCGGTCGGCCTTGCGGGCGTGATGGGCGGCGAAAACAGCGAGATCGTGGACGATACGGTCGACGTGGTCTTCGAATCCGCGAACTTCCTCGGTTCCTCTATCCGCAAGACGGCGCTGGCGCTCGGTATGCGCACGGACGCGTCCGCGAAGTTTGAAAAGGACATTGACCCGATGCTGACCGTCCCCGCCGTCAACCGTGCGTGCGAGCTGGTCGAGCTGCTTGGCGCAGGCGAGGTCATGGACGGCATGATCGACGTGCTGAACTATGTTCCGCAGCCCGTCACGGTCAAGCTCGAGCCGGAGCGCATCAACGCGCTGCTCGGCACGGATATCTCCGAGGCGGATATGATCGAGTATCTGCGCCGCGAGGAAGTCCCCGTCGTGGACGGCATGATCCAGGTTCCGTCCTGGCGGCCCGATCTGCGCGTGATGGCCGATATCGCGGAGGAAGTCGCCCGGTATTATGGCTACAACAACATTGAAACCACCCTCATGCGCGGCGCGACCACCATGGGCGGCTATTCCGACGAGCAGAAGCTGGAAAACGCCGCCGGTGCGGCGGCAAGAGCGCTGGGCTACAGCGAGATCATCACGTATTCCTTCGTCTCCCCGTCCTCGTTCGACGCCATCCGCCTTCCGGCGGACAGCCCGCTGCGCAAAACGGTCAAGCTCGTCAATCCGCTCGGCGAGGATACCTCCATCATGCGCACGGTCATTCTGCCGAGTATGCTGGATATCCTCTCCCGCAACTATGCGTTCAAGAACAAGGGCGTCAAGCTCTATGAGATCGGCAAGATCTATCTGCCGGTCGAGGGCCAGAAGCTGCCGGACGAGCCGAAGCGCATGATCTTCGGCACGTATGGCGAGCATGAGAATTTCTTCACGCTCAAGGGCGAGATCGACGCGCTGCTCGAACAGCTGAACGTGCATCCGGCGGCGTATATCGCCGACACGAAGAACCCGAGCTATCATCCGGGCCGCTGCGCCGATATTATCATCGACGGCAAAAAGCTCGGCGTGATCGGTCAGATCCACCCGCTGGTCGCGGAGGGCTACGGCATCGACGGCGAGGTCTACGTCGCGGAGCTGGACTTCACCGGCCTGCAGGCTGCGCTTGCACCGGAACGTGTGTTCCACAGCCTGCCCAAGTTCCCGACCGTCAGCCGCGATCTGGCGCTGGTGTGCGACGAGGCGATGACCGTCGGTATGCTCGAAGCCTGCATCAAGAAGGCGGGCGGCAAGCTGCTGCGCTCCATCCAGCTGTTTGATATCTACCGCGGCCCCGGCATTGCACCGGGCAAGAAGAGCGTTGCGTTCAGCCTTGAGCTGCGCGCGGACGACCGCACGCTCACCGACGAGGACACCACCGGTGTCACGAACTCCGTTCTGGAAAAGCTCAAAAACGACCTCGGCGTGACACTGCGATAAAGACATAAAACCAGCCGTTCCCGGTTCACTCCGGGAGCGGCTGTTGTTTCGTTATAAGACCTGTTTTGCAGAAGGTCGGTTCGTAGGGGCGGACGACTCTGTCCGCCTGCGGGATGCAGTGCTTTTTTCAGAAATCTGCGGCGAATCCGTAAGTGTCCGCACGGCTGGTTGTCGCGGTCGATGCCCACATCGCCCCGGCAGTTAAGCAGGCAAGTGCATACGAGTTCGCCGTAAAGCTTCATAAAACCACCGTATCCTGCTGGGCGGAGCAGAGCCCCGCCCCTACCAGATGCGTTCGGTTTTGGTTTTTTCGTATAAACCGAACGTCACAGTCTTGTCCTAGGGTGTATCTGAAAACTCATGATGTGACCGGCAGCGAGGGATTTTTGCGTT
>OKTL01000048.1_pt1 | contig 81795 bp, 58 predicted proteins | sample 1606211 | NCBI WGS metagenome assembly OKTL01 (sample SAMEA3879538, study PRJEB24766) | human gut metagenome | biome: human-associated habitat; feature: feces | place: USA | collected 1985/1987 | reverse complement strand
CGCGAGCTGGGTTCAGAACGTCGTGAGACAGTTCGGTCCCTATCCATCGTGGGCGCAGGAGATTTGAGAAGAGCTGTCCTCAGTACGAGAGGACCGGGATGGACGCACCAAGGGTGTATCAGTTGTCACGCCAGTGGCACAGCTGGGTAGCCAAGTGCGGATCGGATAAACGCTGAAGGCATCTAAGCGTGAAGCCGACTTCAAGATAAGATCTCCCATCCGCAAGGAGTAAGGCCCCATGTAGACCACATGGTTGATAGGTCGCAGGTGGAAGTGCAGTAATGTACGCAGCTGAGCGATACTAATAGGCCGAGGGCTTGATCAAAGTGAATTTACCGAACTTATGCAGTTATCAAGGTTTTATGAAAACCAATCACCTTTCCGGTGGTTAAGCTGAGGGGTTCCACCTGTTCTCATTCCGAACACAGAAGTTAAGCCCTCATACACCGACAGTACTGTGCTGGCGACGGCATGGGAGGATAGGCAGCTGCCGGATCCCAAAGAAACAGTCAAATGACTGTTTCTTTTTTTTGTTCCTGTTTTAATTTGCATTTCGACTATCATTTAAAGGGCACTATGCAAAAAAATATACACGCATTTTGCTTGACTTCACAACGTTAGTATGCTATTATGTGTATATCGAAAATCGAAGAGGGGCATGTATTTAATGGAAAAAAAGAAATCTGCAAAGAGAAATGTTCTTTGGAAAGTAATTCCCGGTTTTGTTATCGTTTTGCTCATCGGCTGCATTGTTTACCTTTGCGCTGTCGTGAAATCAAACACTGCCGCACGCATGGATTCAATGCGGTACAGGATTTTGTTTGATCGAGAGTGCACGGGCAGCGAAATTGTTAAGGCTGCGGAAGAGCGCGATTATGATATCATTGTGCTGACAGGCGAACAGGCGGAAGAAGCAGGCGAGGCCATTGCGCCGTTTGTTACCGAGAACTGCCTTGTTGTGTTTGAAAACATGACGCTTGAACAGGTCCAAAAGGCAACCGGGCTTGCCGAGGGGTTTTCGGATGAGAAAAGCAGCAGTAACGCAAGCATCGGCCTGATGATGAAGGGCGGCGCGCGCCGGTTGTGCGGCTTTGAATCCAAAAACGGAATTATTGACAGGCTGACAAACGAAAACGTTGCGGATGCGGCGGCTGATATGCTCAGCAATAATAATTAAGAACTCGATTATGACTTGAAGCTTATGCTTCCAAACTGAAAGTGAAACGCAGCACGGCGGGGTTTTCCCTGCCGTGCTTTTTGCTGCAAAGTTTTCCGCAAGTTATATTTATTTGAGGAAATTATGAACCGTACCGAAAAATGTTAATTTGCCGCCTTTTTTCAGAAAAAGAAACAATCGGATACTTTTAGAATGTTGTTGACAGCCTCTGAATACTGTGTTAAAATGTAAATAATTGGAGCGCAATTTAAATTATTATTTAAATCATACTCTAAGGAATAGTTTTTGCAAACAGACGATTCGGACTCGACTGCGGTCGCGGTATGAATGACGGAAACAGTGCAGCGCATTCTCCGAAATCCGATGCTTGAACTTGTGAACGATATCAGCGCTGTTCACTCGAATTGCGTGATATAAAAAAATCATTCAGGAGGCATTATGAAAGGAACGAATTTCAGAAGAATACTCTGTATTCTCATTGCGGCGATGCTTTGCATCGGGCTTTTGCCCATCGGTGCTGCGGCGGACAGTTATGCGGCAGCAGCTGAACTTCGCAGTATGCAGAAGGTTCGTCGTGAAATTGACGGCGAGCTCTTTGAACTCGAAAGCGAACTTGACTCCGACCTGTCCGCTGTTGAAACGGTTGACACCCTGTTCGAATATCTTGACGGAGATTCACGAATCAAGAGCATCAACCGGCAGAACGGAACAACTTTCGGCTACACTCTGAAATCCGGAATGACCGTTGTGTATGATTACAATATCGTTCACGGCATCAGAGAAGGTTCCGAACCTGTTAAAATCGAGCTTTCCCCTGCGGAAGAGGTTCGCGGTATTTTGAATGACGGTGCAGTTACGGCCTCAAACAGGAATGTTGCCGTTTATGCGCCCTATTTGGGAATTGATGAGGGTGTCGGCGCTTACTATTCGGAAACCTTCGCTCCCGCAATCAGCAGCTACACGGGCGGAACTTTGACCGTGTACGGAGGCAACGAATGTGATGTTACCGATTTGACAGAGATGTATAAATACGGTGTGATCATGTTTGACTCGCACGGTTTGGAATATGACGGATTAAGCTATATTGCGATTCACAATGAGAACGGTGTCACGGCAAGCGATTACAGCAACGGCTGGGTTGTGGAACTTGCCGGCGGCGGCATTGCCGTGAATTATCTCTATCTGAATCACTATGCAACCGCAACCATGCCGGGCAGCTATGTTCACCTTGCAACATGCAGCGGCGGCAAGGACGGCAATCTGCTGAACTATTTCACTTCACACGGTGCTTCCGTTGCTTTGGGTTATGATGAAACCGTGACCGTTGCATATGATGTTTACATCTTCCAAGATATTTTGAACTCCATGCGCGGATTGGGCGTGTCCGAATGCTACAATATCGGGCAGGCACTTGACTATGCGAAGAGCCGCCGCGGTGAATACGATCCTTATTATTATGAGGATGAGGGTATATACACCCATCCCGTACTTGCGGGCAACAGGAACTGGTACTTCCCTCCGCTTTACACGGTGAACTTCATTGTTGAGGGGCAGACTGCGGCGTTTGAATCCTTTACGGTAACAAAGAACACGGTGCTGAACCTCAGCGACTTCCCGACGCCGCCGACGATTCCGGGGAAAAACTTTTCTCATTGGAGGGGTCCGAACGGAGAGACCGTTACCGGAAGCCTGACAATAACAGCCAACACAAATATAATTGCTTCGTACACCGTTCCGACCTGCACCGTGCAATGGGTGGACGGCGCGACAGAACAGGTGCTGAAAACTCTGAATATGCCCATCGGAGATACCGTTATGGCAGAGGCTTTTCCCGAGCCGCCGGAGCATGAAGGCAAAACGTTTGAATATTGGTCGGTTAACGGTTCCGAATTTTTCGGCAGCAGTTACTATCTTACGGGTGATACGACTTTCCGCGCAGAATACAGCAACGAAGTCTACACGGTAAGCTTTTATTCGGGACTCACCGGCGAACTCATCGGAACACGCACCGCAGAATACGGCACGGAAATTCCCCTGTCCGAATTTCCGAAAGCTCCCGATGCAGTCGGATACAATTTTGCCGAATGGCAGTATGCGGACGGAAGCGCCGTTTCGGGAAGCATCAATGTTACGGAAAATACAAGCTGCTATGCGGCTTATGAGGCGAAAATGTACACGGTCAAGTTCTGGGATGATCACACCGACGTCATTCTTCGTACCGATACTGTGCCTTACGGAACAGTGATCAAGGCGGAAGATTTCCCCGAACACATTGAACATGAAGGCTATGATTTTAAGGGATGGTACGGCTACGGCGAGTTCCTTGACGAAGTTACGGTCGTGTCAAACGTTATAATCTACGCTACCTATGAGCAGCACCCTTATACGGTCACGTTCGTTGACGGTTACACCGGTGAAACGCTGCAATCCGTAACCGTGCTCTATGACAACGGCCTTTACAGCGACGAATTCCCCGTTCCGCCCGTTCATGAGAATGCGGACTTTGTCGGCTGGTATGTTGAAGGGACCCTGTTTGAAGGCTCCTATCTCAGAGTGTTGGGGGACATGACGGTTACAGCGGTTTACAGCGGGTTCGAAACGCATACGATCACGCTTGTTGACAGCGATACCGGCGAAACATATGAGACTTACGAAGTTCGAGCCGGAACGGAAGTTGACCTTGCGGATCTGCCCATGCCGCCCTATCGTGAGGGAATGGTGTTTGTGGGCTGGCTTGTAAACGGCGAGCTGATGGAGTCGGGAACCGTTATCGTAAACGAGGATATGGTCATTACGGCGGTATTGAGGAAAGAGACTTTTACCGTGAGATTCTATGATACCATGGCTGACAGCTTTTTTGTGACCATGGAGGATGTTGAGTACGGCACGGTGCTGAGAGTCAGCGATTTTCCCGCGCCGCCCGTTCACGAGGGAATGGAGTTCGCAGGCTGGGATTACAACGGACGCATAATAACCGAAGAAACCGTAACGATTACCCGGCCCATGGTTTTTGCGGCGGTTTACGCTCCGCGCACGTGCAATTTGACGGTGATTGACGATTACACGGGAGAAACGCTGCTTGATACCCCTGTCAGTGTCGGCTTCAGCTTGGAAGTCGGCGAAATACCCGTTCCGACCCATGAGGGCATGGTATTTGTGGGTTGGTTCATCAACGGGGAGCTTGTCACGGATGAGATAATCACCGTTGAGGAGGACACGGTTATTCACGCGGTTTTCGAACCCGAAGCCCCCGTTATCGGCGATATTAACGGCGACGGCACGATTGGAATTGACGACGCGCTTATGCTTATGCGCTATGCAATAGGAACGGAGGGCCTCACCGATGAACAGATTGCGCGTGCGGATCTTAACGGCGACGGCGCGGTTGACGTTTTCGATGCTCTGCTGGCTCTGAGAGCGGCACTTAACGGTGAACAGCCGCCGTGCATAAAACCGCAGAACACGGCGGGCAAGGCGGAGGCATAATAAATCCTAAGAAGAATAACGTTTTGCACTAAAGCGAACGGCGCGGCAGGAATAAAATTTCCCGCCGCGCTTTATGTTAACTCGTCCGTTGAGTCGTTTTATTAACGTTAAATCAAATATATTGGGGTTTGCAGTGCATATGCACTTGACTATTTGCGCTTAAAAATGTATTATACGACTGTAAAATGCGGCACACAATGTTTCTTTGTGTGCTTGGGTTATGTAAGGACACTTTATCATAATAATGAGAGGTCACAGTGATGGATAAAAAGACTCTTGTTATCGGCGTTATCGGCGCCGATGTTCACGCGGTCGGCAACAAGATCCTGTATCATGCATTCACCGATGCGGGTTTCAATGTTGTCAATCTCGGCGTTATGGTTTCTCAGGAAGAATTCATCAACGCCGCAATTGAAACGAACGCCGATGCAATCGTCATCTCCTCACTCTATGGTCAGGGTGAGCTGGATTGCCGCGGTATGCGTGAAAAATGCGATGAGGCAGGTTTGGAAAACATCCTGCTCTATGTGGGCGGCAATATCGTTATCGGCAAACAGCCGTTTGACGAGGTTGAAAAGCGTTTTAAAGAGATGGGCTTCGATCGCTCCTTCCCGCCGGGAACCCCGCCGGAAGTCGATATTGAGGCATTGAAACAGGATCTGCATGTTGAGGAATAACCTGCGGCTCTGATTGTTTACTGATTACGATTGCAAAGCGGGGAAAAAACATGAAACCTGTTCTTTTGATCGATTTCGGGAGCACATACACAAAGGTCACCGCGGCGGATGTTGACGAAGGCAGGCTGCTGGGCACGGCAAATGCCTACACGACCGTTCAGTCGGACATTAACAACGGACTTTCCGACGCGCTTTCAAAGCTTGAAAAAGTGACCGGAAAACTTGATTTTTGCGAACGCTACGCCGCCAGCAGCGCGGCGGGCGGTCTTCGTATGCTTGCAAGCGGGCTCGTTCCGGAACTGACGGCGGAAGCCGCAAAATGTGCAAGCCTCGGTGCGGGCGCAAAGGTGCTGAAGACCTACGCCTTCCAGCTCAATGAGGATGATGCGGACGAGATAAAGGCGATAAATCCGGATATTTTCCTGCTTGTCGGCGGCACGGACGGCGGCAATACCGACTGCATTCTGCATAATGCGCACGTGCTTGCGGATATAGGCGGAGATTTTCCCGTCATAATTGCGGGCAACCGAAATGCCGTGCGGCAGTGCGAGCGCATTCTCGAAGGGCGCGAAGTGCATATTTGCGAAAATGTTATGCCGAAATTCGGCACGCTTAACATTGAGCCGACCCAGAAAGAGATTCGCGAAGTTTTCCTTAAAAGAATCGTGCAGGCAAAGGGACTTACCAAGGCGAGCGAACTTATTTCCGGCATTATGATGCCGACGCCTTCCGCAGTCATGGCGGCAATGAAGCTGCTTGCGGAGGGAACGGATAATTCCCGCGGGCTTGGGGAACTTGTTGCCGTTGATGTCGGCGGCGCAACAACGGATGTTTATTCCGTTGCAAACGGAATGCCGACCGACCCGCGAACCATGCTCAAGGGTTTGCCCGAGCCGTATATCAAGCGCACGGTTGAGGGCGATATCGGCATGAGATACAGCATTCGCGGAATTGTGGATGCGGCGGGAATAAAAACGATTGCAGAGCTTGCAGGCGTGAGCGAGGCGCGTGCGGAGGAAATCATCAGTATGTTTGCCGCAAACACAGATCTTTTGCCGACGGACGATGAAACCGAACGGTTGGACGAAGCTCTTGCATGCATGGCGGTGCGCACGGCGGTGACAAGACATGCGGGCCGCATCGAAGAAGCGTATTCAATGATGGGCACGACCTATGTTCAAACCGGCAAGGATCTGCGTAAAGTGCAGAAGCTCGTTGTCACGGGCGGTTCGCTGATTCACACAACAAACACGGCAAAGATCGCGTCATTTGCGCTCTATGACCAAAAGGAGCCGACATCGCTGAGGCCGCTCAGGGCGGATGTGCTTGTCGACAGAAAATACATTATCGCCGCAATGGGTCTGCTTTCCGAAAAATATCCGGAACAGGCGTTGAGCATAATGAAACAAGAACTATGCAGAGCCTGACGAAAACAGGTTCGGTGCCGAACCTGCCTTCAGGCGATTTCCCAATAAAAGAGGAGCATTTAAACAATGAACAACCCCAATATCAAAAACAAGCGCATTCCCGATGACGAATTCAACGCGATCCGTGCCGACGTGCTCAAGCAGTGGCCGACCGGCAGGGAAGTTGATCTTAAAGAAGCCATCGAATACCACAAGGCCATGCCCGCTCACAAAGTTTTTTCAAAAAAACTTGTTGAAGCAAAGGAAAAGGGTATCACTTTGATTCAGCCGCGTGCGGGCGTTGCGCTGATTCCCGAACATATCAAGCTGTTGACTTATCTTCAGGATAACGGCGAAGCCGATCTGCTTCCGACAACCATTGACAGCTACACCCGTCAGAACCGCTATGAAGAAGCCGAAAACGGCATAAAGGAGTCCCAGCGGCTCGGCCGTTCCCTGCTTAACGGCTTTCCCGCCGTCAATCACGGCGTCGCGGGCTGCCGTATGCTCATTGAAGCATTGAACACTCCCATTCAGGTGCGCCACGGCACACCCGATGCGCGCCTTTTGACCGAAATTGCCTATGCGGGCGGTTTCACAAGCTATGAAGGCGGCGGAATTTCCTATAACCTGCCCTATGCAAAGAGCGTCCCGATGGAGGAGACGATCCGCGATTGGCAGTATGTTGACAGGCTTACTGGCATCTACGAAGAAGCGGGTGTTTCCATCAACCGTGAACCCTACGGTCCGCTTACGGGAACTCTTGTTCCGCCCTGCGTATCCCATGCGGTTGCGATTATTGAGGCTTTGCTTGCGGCAGAGCAGGGAGTTCGCAATATCACCGTCGGCTACGGCCAATGCGGCAACCTTGTTCAGGATGTTGCGGCGATCCGCACCCTTGAAGAGCTGACAAACGAATACATGCATAAATACGGCTATGATGATGTTATCATAACCACGGTTTTCCACCAGTGGATGGGCGGTTTCCCGCAGGACGAAGCGAAGGCATTCGGCGTTATTTCCTGGGGCAGTGCAACCGCTGCACTCTCAAAGGCAACAAAGGTCATCGTCAAAACTCCGCATGAAGCGGCGGGCGTTCCCACAATGGAAGCAAACGCACAGGGTCTGCGCTGCACAAAGCAGGTCATCAGCATGCTTTCCGACCAGGTTTGCACCGCGGCCAACCTTGAGGAAGAAAAAGATATTATCCGCAGAGAGACGCGCTGCATTGTCGATAAGTGCTTTGAACTGGGCGAAGGCGACATCGCGATAGGTTCCGTTCGCGCTGTGCTTGCGGGCGTTCTTGATATTCCGTTTGCGCCTTCCCGCTACAATGCGGGCAAAATGCTTCCCGCACGCGATAACGACGGCGCGATCCGCATTCTCGACATGGGTGCGCTGCCCTTCACCGATGATATCAAGGCGTTCCACCGCGCAAAGATCGAAGAACGCGCAAAGGCCGAAAAGCGCAATGCAACCTTCCAAATGGTCATTGACGATGTTTACGCGATCAGCAAGGGCCGTCTTGTCGGAAGGCCGCAGGCTCTCCGCAGATAAACGGACGCAAATCGGCTTCGGCTGAAAATGCACGGCGGCGCGGAATGCTTTCGTGCCGCCCGAATACTTAAATTTCATTTTTGAAATAAATTTTTGAAGAACTGAAAGGATACTTTTATGAAAATTATCGATGTTATCTGCTCCGCAGGCAGAACAGGCTTCTATTTTGACGATCAGCGCGCCATTAAAGCGGGCGCAAAAAGCGACGGTGCCGCATACGTCGGCGAACCCAAAACCCCCGGCTTTACCTCCGTTCGTCAGCCCGGTGAGTCCATCTCCGTGATGCTCGTTCTTGAGGACGGCCAGATTGCATACGGCGACTGCGCTGCCGTTCAGTACAGCGGCTGCGGCGGACGCGATCCCCTCTTCCTTGCAAAGGACTTCATTCCCGTTATCGAAAACTATATCAAGCCCGAACTCGTCGGCAAAGAGGCGGACAATTTCCGCGCACTTTCCGAAATGGTCGAATCCATCCATGTTGACGGCAAACGTCTGCACACCGCAATTCGCTACGGCATGACTCAGGCGATTCTTGACGCTGTTGCAAGGTCCACCGGCAGAATGATGTGCGAAGTTGTTGCGGACGAATACGGCTGCACCATTTCCGACAAGCCCATTGATATTTTCACCCAGTCCGGTGACGATCGCTACACCAATGCGGATAAAATGATTATCAAGGGCGCACAGATTCTGCCCCATGCGCTTATCAACAACGTTAAGACCAAGCTCGGCGAACACGGCGAACTGCTCGAACAGTATGTTGCATGGCTGCGTGACCGCGTGCTTCAGCTCCGCACGGATGAAAATTACAACCCGATTTTCCACATTGACGTATACGGCACAATCGGTGCTGCATTCGGCAACGATAACTACAAGGCAATGGCCGATTACATGGCACGCCTTGAAGAAGCCGCAAAGCCCTTCCACCTCCGCATTGAAGGCCCCATGGATGTTGAAGACCGCGAAAAGCAGATGCGCGCGCTTGCAGCAATCACCAAAGAACTTGACGACCGCGGAATCAACGTTGAGATCGTTGCGGACGAATGGTGCAACACTCTTGAGGACATCAAGTACTTTGCCGACAACAAAGCGGGTCACATGGTTCAGATAAAAACTCCCGATCTCGGCGGCATCAACAACACGATCGAAGCTGTTCTTTACTGCAAAGAAAAGGGCATCGGCGCATACCAGGGCGGCACCTGCAACGAAACCGACCGTTCCGCACAGGTTTGCACCCAGTGCGCAATGGCAACCCAGCCCGTTCAGATCCTTGCAAAACCCGGCATGGGCGTTGACGAGGGCTATATGATCGTTTATAACGAAATGCAGAGAATTCTTGCGGTTCGCAGGGCAAAACAGGCAAAATAAGCCTTAGCAGCAAAACCCGATAAAACCATAAAAAGCGGCTAGCCCCGATACATTGCGAAATGCAAACGGGATGAGCCGCTTTGATTATTTCGATTCTTTATGAATGCAAAGGAACCGTTGTTTTGCATTCATAAAGAAGTGCTTCAAAAAAACGCCGCAGACATGATTCTGCCTGCGGTGATTCGGACACTTTGGTTTCACATTAGACGCAAACAGACTGCCGCACTATAGATAAAGTGCAATTGCGTGCGAACGACAATAAACAATAGATTGCCGCAAAAGTGTGAAAAGTCATATTCTTAATCCCAATTCTCCTCGGAGGGATCCAACGGAGAGAGGCTGCTTTCAGGAAAAATCGTCAGCTTCTCGACCAAACGGACTTTGTTCGATTGAAGCAGTGCCTGAGCCTGCGCACCTGTCAGAGTCAGTTTAACTCCGTATATGCGATACCTGCCTTGCTCCATTGCTTGTTTCAGCATGACAAAGTTATCATGGAATTCCTGCAAGTCAGCCAAGTCTTCTGCCAGCTGGAAGTCTGTGTCATCGCTGCTGTAGGAGCTTCCGGGGACTTTAATATCGGATGTGTCTATATCCTTGCCGAATGTGTCAACAGGGGGCTGCGTAACAAAAGGCTCGACAGTCTCATCATACATATAAGACTCCCGGATTTCCGCAGCCTGTTGATCATAACTGTCCAACTCGGAACAGATGCTGTCGTAAGTGTCCGCATAACACTCGGCGGCAAGCTGCGCCGCCGTTTTGCCTTCACAGTCGAGATAACCGCCGTACATCGGGTCGTCAACACCTTCGGTTATACAGTCGTATACCTGAGTGAAGCCGCCGCAGCCGGTGAAGAGTTGCGTAAACTCCTCCGTTGTAACACTGTCGAGCGAGACAAGAACGGTATAGGTCTTGCTCGGGTTTTTGCTGAATTCATTGTAACATGACTGCGCATACTCAATGCGCTCCTGCGTGTTGTGAATCATTTGGTCTTCCGGGTCTATGCGCTTTTTAAAGGCCTTGTAAAAGAAGAACACGCCGACTGCCAATGCCGCCGTAAGCACAACGGCAAGGGCTGAAATGAGAAATTTGCGTTTTGATTTCATAAGATTTAACCTCCTGTCATGAAATCGTCGAGTGGGGGAAAAACAATGCCGTGAGCGGACAACCGAAAGATTGTTCGGCGGTAAACACGAAATTACGCGGAGAAAATCAAATGCGCTGTCCTTGCTCCTTCCCAGTATAACACATATACCCGATATTTGACAACAAAAAACAAGGCATTAATAAAATATATCAACTGCACAACAGAGATATTTCAACGGATATTAAAACGCCAAAAAGAAAAATCGCCGCAGACATGATTCTGCCTGCGGTGAAAATATCAAAAGCAAAAAAGCGGAACAATCATTTTCAGCGGGCAAACTGACTCTCGTAAAGTTTTTTATAAAAACCGTCGGCGCGGAGCAATTCATCATGAGTTCCGCTTTCGACTATGCGCCCGCTGCGCATAACAAGGATAATATCCGCTTCGCGAACGGTCGAAAGCCTGTGCGCAACGATAAAGCTTGTTCGGCCGTGCATAAGCTTTGCAAAAGCATCCTGAACGAGAAGCTCCGTGCGCGTATCAATGGAAGAGGTAGCCTCGTCAAGAATCAGCATCGGGGGATTCAAAAGCATAACGCGCGCAATGCAGAGGAGCTGCTTTTGCCCTTGGGAAAGGCTGCCGCCCGCTTCGTCAAGTACGGTGTCGTAACCTTTCGGAAGACGCATTATGAACCCGTGCGCGTGACAGGCCTTTGCGGCGGCGATGATTTCGTTTTCCGCTGCCTGCGGCCTGCCCATTGCAATGTTTTGCCGAACGGTTCCCGCCTGAAGCCATGTTTCCTGAAGAACCATGCCGAATTTTTTGCGCAGCTCATGGCGGGGCATGGAACGGGTTTCCACTCCGTCAATAAGAATTTCACCTGAGTTAACGTCATAGAAACGCATGAGCAGGTTAATAAGCGTCGTTTTGCCGCAGCCCGTCGGGCCGACGATTGCAACGCGCATTCCGCTTTTTACCTCAAGCGAAAAATCGCGGATCAGCTCCGTGTCGGGCGTGTAGGAAAAACAAACATTGCGGAAGCTGATATTGCCGGTGCTTTCAGCCTTTTCATTGCGTTGAGCAGGGTTCGCCGCAGCGGCGGCATCGACTTCCGCAGGGGTGTTGATAAGCTCAAACAGCCGCGCCGCACAGGCAAACGCGCCCTGCAATTCCGTAATAACTCCGGAAATTTCGTTGAACGGCTTTGTGTATTGGTTGGCATAGCTCAAAAAAGCGGAAAGTCCGCCGACGGTCAGCCCGCCCGCAAGCACGGAGAATGCGCCGGAAACGGCAACCCCTGCATAGATAACGGCGTTCACAAAGCGCGTACACGGATTTGTGAGAGAGGAAAAGAATACGGCGCGGAGGGAAAACTTTTGCAGCTTCTCGTTAACTGCATTAAAGCGTTCTTCTGCGCGGGCTTCGTACGAAAATGCACGGATGAGCTTTTGTTCGCCGATAAATTCATCGATCAGCGCAGTTTGCTCTCCGCGGGTCTCGCTTTGTTTGCGGAACATGGAGTAGGTTCGCTTGGAAATAAAGCTTGCGACCGCAAGCGAAAGCGGCGTCACGGCAACAACAACAAGGGTTATCAGCGGGTTGACGGTGAGCATGAACACGAGTGTGCCGATAATGGTAATAATCCCCGTGAACAATTGGGAAAAGCCCATCAAAAGCCCGTCCGCAAGCTGATCGGCATCGCTGAGCATACGGCTCACGGTTTCGCCCGCCGGGTGCGAATCGAAATAGGCGAGAGGCAGTTTTTGAATGCGGCGGAATGCTTCTGCACGGATATTGCGAACGCAGCCGTAAGTTATGCTGTTGTTGCAAAGGCTCACAAGCCATTGAGAAAGTGCAGCTCCCGCCGCAGCTGCACCGAGTTTCAGCAAAAACGGTGAGATCTCGGCAAAGTCAACCCTTCCCGCGCCGATGATGCAGTCAATAATTTTTCCGGCGAGAACGGGGATCAGAAGCGTTAAAAACACATACACGAGCGATAGCCCGAGTGAAAGCGCGAATTTAAAACGATAAGGTTTCAGCCGGCGCAAAAGCTCCGCAGCGGTGCCGCGTCCCGCTGAATCGAGTGTAAAACGTAATTCTTCTGAGTGCGCAGATTTTCCTTTTTTGTTTAAACCGTTTTTGCTCATTTTGCCGCATCTCCTTCGGGTGTGTTGTTCGGAATGCTAAGCTTTGCCGCTTCGTCCGGGAACTGAGAGGCATAAATCTCGCGATAAACAGCGCAATTGCGCAAAAGCTCTTCATGCGTGCCCTGTCCAACGGCGCGCCCTTCGTCCAGAACGATTATGAAATCCGCAAACATGACCGAGGCCGCGCGTTGGGACACTATGAAGGTCGTCGGCGCGGGGGAAAGCTTTCGAATTGCGGCGCGGAGTTTTGCATCCGTTGCAAAGTCCAGAGCGGATGCACTGTCGTCAAGAATCAAGATTCTTCCGCCGTGGACAAGGGCGCGCGCAATGGACAGCCTTTGTTTTTGCCCGCCGGAAAAATTGCTGCCGCCGCGCAAAACGGGTTCATCAATGCCGTTCGGCTTTGTGCGGACGATTTCCGCCGCCTGAGCGGTTTCCAATGCTGCGAAAAGCTCCGCTTCGGAGGCATTCGGGTTGCCCATTAAAAGGTTGCTGCGAATCGTGCCCTCGAAAAGTACTGCTTTTTGAGGAACAACGGAAACTGCGGAGAGCAGTGCGGCGCGGTCGTATTCATCCGCATTCACGCCGTCAATAAGCACCTGCCCCTTTGTTGCGCTGTAAAAATTCGGAACAAGGTTCACAAGCGTGCTTTTTCCGCTGCCGGTGCCGCCGATAATGCCCACGGTCTGCCCGGGCTTTGCAAAAAAGCTTATGTCGAACAGAGCTTCCGCTCCGGCGTTTTTGTATTCGAACGATACGTTTTTAAATTCCACACTTCCGCAGGGCGAACCGTTCGCAGGCAGCTTATTGCCGCCGTTCGCACCGCTGTCAAGCTGCATGACTGCCGCAACCCTGTCCGCACAGGCGAGGGATTTTGTGATGGTTATGAACAAATTGGCCATTTTTATCAGTTCAACAAGAATCTGCGCCATAAGATTATACAGCGCAACGACCTGCCCCTGAGTCAGAGAGCCGGAATCGACTCGAATTGCACCGCTTTGCAAAAGAATTATAACAGCGGCGTTGATAATTATCAGTGTGAGCGGGTTCAGCAGCGCGGAGAGTTTGCCCGCATTGATTTGAAGGCCGAGAAGCCTTTCGCTTCGCCTGTCAAATGTCCGAATCTGCTCTTCCTCGCGGCAAAAGGCACGCAGAACACGAACGCCCACAAGGTTTTCGCGCACGGTGCCGGTCACGCTGTCCAACTCCGCCTGAACTTTTCGGTATTTCGGGATGGATGCCAGCATGATCGAAAAAACAACGGCGCAAAGCAGCACTATAACGCCCGCAAAAATGAGTGCGCAGCGTGTGTCGATTGTGAACGCCATTATCATTGCACCGAAAACAACAAACGGGGAGCGCAGAAGCAGGCGCAGCGAAAGGTTGACGCCCGTTTGAATCTGGTTAATATCGCTTGTCATGCGCGTTATCAGTCCGGAAACGCCGAGAGTATCAAGCACGGTGTAGGAAAAACTTTGGATTTTTTTCAGCAGAGCGGCGCGAAGGTCGGTGCAGAAGCCGATTGCAGCCTTTGCCGCGAAAAATTGTGCCGTTACGGAACAGAGCAGGCCGACCGCCGCAAGTGCAAACAGCAAAAGCCCCATATTAATAATGAAGATTTTGCTTTTGCCGTCAATGCCGTTGTCAATAATTGCAGCAACGATGAGCGGCACAAAAAGCTCAAATGCTGCTTCCAAAAGTTTGAAAAGCGGAGCCAGAATGCATTCCTTTCGGAACTTTTTCATGTATATCAAAAGTTTCTTCATTTTCACTTCCACCTTTGCATTCAGCTTTTGCGGGAGGCGGTGCATCCCGACGGCACAATGCGGCTGCATCCGTCTGCGCGGCGGAATTGTGCCTTATTTGAAACATTATACAGCAAAATCAAGGCTGTTTCCATATAGAATGAGGCAATGCCGCAAGATAAATTCAATTCGTGCGGAAATAGACAAAATTAAGCCTTGCGAATGCTGTAAATAACCAATATAATATTAGCAGGGACGGAGAAGAGCGGCTTTTGCACCGAAACGGGCTTTCCCGCAGGAATAACGGAAACGGAAAGGATGAACCGAATGGTAAAGGAACACAAAAAACACGGACGGCGGGTGCTGTGCATTTTCACGGCGGTGATTGCGGCGGTTTCAATGCTTTGCTTTGCGGGCTGCGGCTCAAAATCAACAGAAGAAAAGACGGTTTCGGGAATTATCACCGTTATTGCCGACGGAAAGTACACTTTGCAGCCGGGGACGATCGAAAGCATCGAAAATCAATTTCCCGGCGGAATGAATGACGGATCCCGCCGTGACGGTTCGGCTCCGGCCGCACCGAACAACAACGGTAAAATTTCGGATAATGACGGCGCCGAACCGGCCGACAGCGGCGCGAAAGATACAAATACAAACGATAAGAACGATACGGGCAAACAGAGCGAAGGCAATCCCCCCGAAGGCAATCCCCCGGAAGGCAATCCCCCCGAAGGCAATCCTCCGGAAGGGAATCCCGGTTCGGGCATGAACCCGGGCGGCAGCAAAATAAGTTTCACCGAAAACGGTGAAGCGGCGATTGAATTCACCGTTGCGGAGGGTGCATATATTGCGAGCGGCACGAGATTCGTTTCGGCGGACAAACTTGCGGTCGGCAGCATTGTGACAGTTCGATTGAACGAAAAAAACGAGGCGCAGGCGATGATAATTTGCAGCGCCGAGGCGGGCGGTGCGGATGCACCGATTCCGAACGATCCGAACGGACAAAAAAATACAGCGGCTCCGAACACACCGACGATGAGTGATGAGCCGACGGTGAGCGATGAGCCGAGTTCCGAGCCGAACACAACGAACACCGGCTCAGTCAGAGAGAAAAACTGATTTTAAAATATATTTCTTCATGCCTCCTACACTATAGACTAAAGAGCCTGCCGAAAAAGCAGGCTCTTTTCCGAATCCCATGCGGTCTAAAGCTTTTGATTACAGCTCATTAAGCATTGCGCAAACAAAATCCTTTGCAATTTCGGAAGCACGGGAACAGTTTTCTTCAAATGTGCCGACTCCGCTGTGTTTTGCGGTGTCCGTGATGCAGCGCACCGCGATGAAGCGAACGCCGTTCAAATAGCAGACATGAGCGATCGCAGCGGATTCCATATCAACCGCAAGCGGTGCAAGGCGGGAATTAATATCCGCACGTCCCTCGTCGGCAATGAACGCTTCACCTGTTGCGGTACGCCCGAAAAATATCCGCTGTCCGCGTTCGGCAAGGGGTTTTGCTGCGGCTTTCGCTGCCGAAACAAGCTCCGATGAGGCGGGGAAGAACTGTGTTTTCATAAACGGGTGATAATCGGTCAAAATTCGTTCGTGAACATCATGATAGCAGGCCTCGGCTGCAACAACGGTGTCGAACAGTTGAAGCTCTTCCGCCATTCCGCCGGAGGCTCCCGCACTGATGACGGTGTCCGCACCGTAACAGTCTATCATAATTTGTGCGGCTGCGGCGGCATTAACTTTGCAAACGCCGCAATAAACCGCCGCGACTTCAAACCCGTTCAGCCTGCCCTCGTGAATGCGCAGCATTGCCCGTTCGGAAACGGTCGGGTTTTCAATCAACGGAAGAAACGGAGCAAGCTCACGCTCGCTCGCACAGATAATTGCAATCTTTTTGAATTCGGATTTCATGATTATAACCTCATTTTATAAATTACTTTAAATTAAATATTACGCACAAAGATATATTTTGCAGACTAAGACGCAATGCGTGCCGCAAAACGCAGAATCATGCTGCGGGGCTCGTCAATCAGCCACGCGGGCAAATCTTCAACATAGACCGTGCGTTCAACGGAAAGACCCTTTGCTTCTGCAAGCTCAACGAAGCGTTTTACCCACGGCGAGATATAAAAAATTTGCTCATTGTCCGCCTCGTGCAGGAACATGCAGGCATATTGCCCGGCGGGAAGGAACTCATTGGCGGTTTCCGAACGGCAATGCTTAAAAAAACGGCGCGGATGAAGGGCTTCGGCATCCTCTTCAACCCCGAGATAATGACCGAGGGAGAAGTAGCTTATGCCGAGGGAATGATTGCTGCCGGCATTATCGGCGTTTATTGCGGAGATTGGCAGTGCGGGCGCATTTTCCGTAAAAATCTCGCCCGGCGCGTGCTCAAGATAACTTTTGCGCAGGGCAACTCTCCGCTCAATATAGCAAAGTCCCGCCTGCATATCCGCCATTTGCTGCATGACGCGCTGACGGCAGTCGTTTACAATGTCGATATTATGTCCGCTTTCGCAGAGCAGCATGGATTTGATTTCACGAAGATTCAGCCCCGCCGATTGCAGCAAGCGGATGGATTCCATGCGCGGCAATTGCGAAAAATCGTATTCACGGTAGCCGTTGGGCAGTATGCGTGCAGGCTTGAGCAAATCGATTTCATCATAAAAGAACAGCGTCCGCTTTTCAACTCCGCAGAGCTTTGCAAATTCCTTTGTTGTCACGGCGGCTCCTTCCGCGGCTGAATGTTTTCGGCATGAAAACATTGCGCGTCCAAAAAATTTTTTGAAAGGGCTTGACTGTAACGTTACGTTATACCCTATATTGATTGTATCACCGAAATCGACATTATTCAACCCCAAAACGGAGGTTTTTTCGGGTCGCACGGTTCGAGTGCGGCCCGGAGCTCCTCCCAAAACGGTGATGAAGCAAAAGGCTGATAAAAGAGGCGGGGTTCCGTGCTTTTTTTGCATAATCAGATGACTCCTTTCGAAAACGGGGCGGCGCGGCTGCCTCGTTTTCGAGTTTGCATAACGGAGCGCGGAGTGGCAGGCTTGCAAAAGTTTCGGTTAAATCCGCCGAAATTGGGGCGGCACCGGGCTGAACCTGCCGCGAAACCGCACCGAATTAAAACCGAGATTATAAAAACAAAATGAAAACTCCGCATAAACGGCGGAGTTTTTCGCATGAACAAGGGGAGATTATTCCGATTGAATTGATGTATGCTGCAAGAATAACAGGAAATATATTTTACTTATTCTTTCCCGCGTTCCTTTTGTCTGCGGAACGCTTGCTCCCTGCGCTCATTTTGTTGAGTGCGGCAACGCAAAGAATCAAAACGCCCGTAACAACAAAGATGGTGATAAGCCCGAGCAGCATGACCTTAAGCGAATCGACAAAGCCGAAACCATCCTTGCTGAAATCAAAGAATCCGTTCATAACGAGTGAATTTGTGCTGAATAACGTCATAATATCCGCTCCTTTCCATCAACCGAGCATGGAACCGAAGATGCTGAGAATCAAGCCGCCGGCAATGACGGACGCAATCTGACCGGAAACATTTGCGCCGACAGCGTGCATAAGCAGAAAATTCTGATTATCCTCTTCCTGCCCAAGCTTGTGAACAACCCTTGCAGACATCGGAAAAGCGGAAATGCCCGCCGCACCGATCATTGGATTTATCTTTTTCTTTGCAAACAGATTGATGAATTTTGCAAAGAAAACGCCGCCGACCGTGTCAAACACGAATGCAACAAGGCCAAGCCCCAGAACAAGCAGCGTCTGCGGACGCAGGAATTTGTCCGCGCTCATCGTGGCGGCAATGGAAAGCCCGAGGAACAGCGTGATAAGGTTTGCAAGCACCTTCTGAGCTGTTTCGGAAAGTGCATTCAGAACGCCGCATTCGCGAAGCAGATTTCCGAACATCAGGCAGGCAATGAGCGGCAGACCGCCCGGCGCAACGATGCCGACCACAAATGTGATAACGATCGGGAACAGAATTCGGGTCAGCTTTGAAACATCCCGCTGTTCGTATTCCATGCGGATAAGCCGCTCGTGCTTGGTTGTGATAAGCTTTATTACGGGTCGCTGTATAATCGGAACAAGAGCCATATAGGAATATGCCGCAACAACGATCGCACTGAAAAGCCCCGGGTTGTTTGCGCTGATGCCGAGGTGGTTTGCAACAACAATGCTTGTCGGGCCGTCCGCCGCGCCGATTATCGCAATGGCAGCTGATTCCATCGGCCCGAACCCGCAGAGGGTTGCCATGCAGAGCGTGAAAAAAATGCCGAACTGCGCCGCTGCACCGAAAAGCATAAGTTTCGGGTTGGTCAGCACGGGGCCGAAGTCGATCATTGCACCGATGCCGATGAAAAGCACCAGCGGGAAAAATTCGTTTGCAATGCCGCAGTCGTAAAGAATGCGGATGATTCCGCCGTCCGCCGCAATTGCGGAACCCGGCAGGTTCACAATGATCGCGCCGAATCCCATCGGCAAAAGAAGAGTGGGTTCCATATCCTTTTTGATTGCAAGATAAATAAGGATTCCGCCGATGACCCACATAATGGCGTTGTCCCAGTTCGCGACGGCAAAATCGCGTGCGATTTCCAAAAGACCCATAGATGCTCCTTTGTTTTTTGTTTTTGCGGCTGCGCACTGCGCATCGCACAGTCTGCATTATACCCTTTTTTATATTCATAAACAAGTGCAAATTTGCAGCTTTTTTCCGAAACGGCAAATTAACGCAAATTTACGTTCGGCAAGGCTTGACGGATGTAAATGTTTTCGGTATAATATCAAATGTGACAACACAAATATGTTGATATTGGGAGGTTTATGATGAAAAAGAGGCTGCTTTGCATTGCGGCGGCGGTTTTGATGGTTCTTGCTGCGGTGTTTGCTTTCGGCTGTGAAAAACAGTTCCCGAGCGAACAAGAGGTGCTGAAATCGCATCTCGATAAGTATTGCAGGGAAAACGGCGAAAAAATCATTGAAAAATACAAAAACTATTTCAGCGGCGCCCAATGCTCCGCCTGCTATGTTGACGATTCGGCTCTTGTGATCGAGTTCAGATTTGACGAGAAAATATCCGATCTTGAGTTTCAGCAGAGGTTTGCTCCGGATACGGAAAACATCATTGCCGAGTTCCGGCCGATCGCTCAGGAGATTGCCGATGCATCGGAAATCACATATACAGGCGTTGTCCTGATGTTTTTGGACAGCGAAGGCCAACGGGTTCAATCAATTCCGATTGGTGCAAATAATTCGAATATGATTGTCGATTTTTCGGATTAGGGCAATAAACCGACGCGGGCATGTTCGATTGAATAAAACATCGGGCAAAAGAAGAACCGGGCAGACGGCGAAAACCGTATGTCAGATTCTTTTATTTTTGCTTTGGAAGAAAAATCTAAAATATAGTGTAATTGGATATGATATGGTACTTGACAGATGTCAATATTTGCTGTATAATATCAAATGTGGAAACACAAATCTATTCAGAACAAGGAGTGCAACATGAAGAGAATTATCTGTTTGACCATGATGGCAGCAATGCTGTTCTGCTCGGCATTCGGAATCAAATCGAGTGCAACAGCAGAACCCGGCCAAGAGCCGAACTTTGAACTTCAGCCCGTGGCTCTCGATCCTTCAGATCCGGATTATAATCCGTACGCTGTGTGCCGAGAAATCACCTTCACCCCTGTTGACGATCCGAGCATTTCCGCCCGCGAACTCGGCATCATGCGTATTCAGGAATCCGGCGGTTCCGATTTCCTTGACTGCTTTGATGATGAATTCCTTGAATTGATTTCAACCGCAACAAGCGTCATTGTCACTGAAGCATATTTCCTTGAAGAGGGCGATGCCGAAGAAACGGAGCTTGTCGCTGTTTCTTATGAGGAATTCATGAATGCCGAATCCGACGACTCCGTCGGAGAGGACATTCCCGTTATTGTTCCCGGCGATAACGGCTGATACGTTATAGCAAAATGCGATAATTAACCCGGTTGAACTTTCGGCACGGAGGCAGGCGCAATTAAAAAAGAGTTTGCTTCCGTGCCGATTTTTTTGAAAGATTCAGCGAAACAATTTACAAAACAACTCTCCGCAAAAAAGAAAGAAAGGAAGCTTTCGACACTGCGAAAGCGATGATAACAAACATGAAAAACATGAAAAGGATTATTTCAGCGATTTTGATTTTGCTCCTTGCGGTTTCAATCTGCGCCTGCAAGGACTCTGCCGAAAAAAACGAAGACCCGATTGCAAAAAAGGTAAGCGAATACGCCGAGCTTAAGAATAAGGACCTCTCCGAAAGCATTGAAACATTGCCGACGGGCTTGGAATATGATGAAACAACAATTGAATGCTACAAAGCGGAGGGGCGCGACCTTGTTTATGTTAGGCCGTTCGATTCGTCTGTGGCTTCCATGTGGACGCAGGAGATTTGGGAGGAATACGCTCGCACCGATGATCGGTACAACAATACCCTGTTCAAGAACCTTACGGAAACCGTTGGGGACGACAGCGTAAGGCTGATTATCAGATTCATCGATAATGACGATAATGTGCTGTATGACCACATAATTGACAAAAACTACAAATCCTCCGCCGGAACGATTACAATTATCGATGACACGGACGAAGCCGAATATGCGGTAAAAGCCGCCGCGAAATATTGCAGCGAGAATGCGGAGCGGTTGAATGCGGAATTAAGCACGTTTATGGAGGAGGATGCAAAGTGGAACGGATGCCATGCCGAAGAGAGCGACATTGTGTTTGAATTCAAATACAACAAGGCCGTTGACAGTCAGGAGTTCGAAAGCAAATACAGTCAGGCCGATATCACAGCGGCACTTCAGCGATATGCGGACGAGATTGCATCCGAAACGGGAACACCGCTTGTGAGGCTTGTTTTCCGCTGCATTGACAGCGACGGAAACAACATTGCCGAGATGCATATCAAGGATCGAACGTTTGTTCATGATGAGAATTAAACCGCAGACAGCGGGCTTAAACTGAAAAACGGCAATCAAGCATGAACTTTTCGGGCGGACGGCAAAAGCTGTTCGCCCGATTTGCTTGCTTTTGCGGGGCGGCGAATGTATAATGAAACAGAGAAAGCCCAGAAGGAGGGATTGAAAATGGTGCAAAGCGGTGCGGATGAACGAATTCTTGATATAACGCCCGAACTCAGACTGCGGAGGTATGCGGGCGAATGCGATTTTGCACTTGAATGGTATTCGGACCCGGAACTCGTGTTCCTTGTTGACGGCGTTCGTGAACCGTATACTTCGGAAAAACTGCACAGGATGTATGATTATTTGAACGTTCACGGTGAGCTGTATTTTATTGAAGCAAAGGAAAACGGTGAGTTTCGCCCTGTTGGGGATGTTACGTTTTCCGTGCAGGATATGCCGATTGTGATCGGCGCGGCAGAGTATCGCGGGCGCGGCATAGGCAGGGCTGTTGTAAGCTTTCTTGCGGCAAGGGCGAAGCGGAACGGCATTTCGGAGCTTTTTGTTCAGGAGATTTATTCGTGGAACATCTGTTCGAAACGCTGCTTTGAGTCGGTTGGATTCGTGCCGTATAAGCCGACGGAAAAAGGGTTTTCCTATCGGTTGGAGTTGCGGCAGTTTGAACCGAAAGGGCTTTTGCCGGAACAGGATTATGCCGAAACAAAGTGAACAAATGCAAACAAAACCCTTCCGTCAAACGTTCGGCGGAAGGGTTATTTGTCGGGCGCGGTGCCGAAAGCGAAAAGTCAATCGCTGTGTTCGGCGGCAAAGCGTTTAATTGCCTCAAAGGTTTCATCGGAAATAACATGCTCGATTTTGCAGGCATCCTCTGCGGCAATTCCGGCGGAAACACCGAGCTTTGTGAATACTTTTGTTAAAACGCGGTGACGTTCGAATGTTTTTTCGGCGACCGAACGCCCTTCATCCGTGAGATAAAGATGTCCGGAACCATCCATGATGATATAGCCGTTTTTCTTCAATATGCCAACGGCACGGCTGACGCTGGGCTTTGAATAGCCCATTTCTTCCGCAACGTCAACGCTGCGAACCTTGTTCAACCTGCGGGAAAGCACAAGAATGGTCTCAAGATACATTTCACCGGATTCCTGCAAATGCATTCGATTCACCCCTTTCAAAGTTTTTTAATTCAGTTGAACCTTACATAACTGCGGTCAAAAGGTAGATGATATAGGCATCGATCCATTCGGAGGGATCGCGTGACAAGCTTGACGCATAGTCGGCATAGGTAACATCCTCATCGTTTGTGAGCATGTAGCCGGAGCTGAAAACCTGCGTTGAAGTGCCTCTTACGCGGTCAATGGCAACGAGATATTTATATTTGTCGTCAAATGCCTCTTTTGTTCCGTCCTCGTTTACCTGTTCGTAATGCGTGCGATAAATGCCGTCCTTGTATTCAATATCGACAACGACAAGCTCCGGCTCACCGCCGGTGACAACTTTTTCATAGTAAGTTGCAACGCGCAGAAGTGCAGGGCTGCCCTTTTTTGTTGTTTTTGCAAAGTCGGTCATGACGGTTGAATTTTTGATTGTTCCTTGGCTTTGGTAAACAACAAGGCAGCCGTCCGCCTCAGCCTGTTCGGGTGTGTAATCGGCAGGAATCTCGGAATAGGCGCAATAGTCGGTTTCGATCGTCTGCGGAGTTTTTTTGCAGGCGCAAAGGCTCAGCACAGCAGACACGAAACAGAGCGCAAGTGCAAAAATTATAACATTGCGGAAGGTTTTTTTCATTGTTTTTTCTCCTTTTGCGGTTTAAGTTTAAACGGTGTCGGACGCTTCAGCGGCGGGTGATGATAACGTTGCGGAGCCTGTCATCAAAAACGCGTACGCAAAGCGTGAAAACAAGTTCGTATGCGATAAAGAAAATCTCAATCGCAGGAATAATAATGTACAACGGATAATTCGGCAGCTGAGCGATTATGTCAAGACTGAACAGCTTGCCTGCGCCGAATATCACAAGTGCAGCAAGGCCGTTGCAGAGGATAAGCTTTGCGGCAAAGGCAACAAGCTTGTCGCGGATAACGCTGTCGATGCCGAGCTTAATCATTCCGTAGCAGCCGAAAAACAGAATGTACGCTGCAAAATACAGCTTGTTCGGAATCAGAAAAAAACATATCGCGCCCGTTGCCGCATAGCTCAGAAGGGCGTAGACGAACCCGCCGCGTTCCCTGAGGGGTATCCACGGCATGAGCGATGTCAAAAAGCACAGCGCAAGCTTTGCCGTCGGAATGACGGATGCCGCATAAAGAAACACAACGCTGAGCGCGGTGCTCATGGCGGAAAGGGTCAGTTTTGTTGTTGCAGAAATTTTTTTCATGTTTATAAAGCAATTGCAAAGCCCCAAAAGCGGCTGAAAAAGCAGAAAATCAGCAGCAGGGAATCAGATCTCCGCCCATGCATTCGCAGCAGGAATCCGCACAAAGCAAAGTCGAACAGCAGTTGCATGCCGTGTTCACGGTTGCTCCCGTATCGCCGTTGTCATAGGTGTGGTAGCTCCGCGTGCTGCGTGCGTTCAGGGAATCCCTTGCGCGGCGGTACTCCGCATTGCCCGGTTCCATCGAAACGGCTCTGTCAAGATAATTGCGGGCGGAGGAGTAGTCGCCGCCGCGGAAACAGACAATACCATAAAGATAATGCCATTCCGCATTGTGCAGCGGTATGCCGTCCAGTATTGCCTGCGCTTCATACAGAGAACTTGTGTTTATGCATTGCCGCACACGAGCGAATTCAGCCGAAAAATTGCCGGAATAACCACTGCCGTAATTTCCGGAATAACCGCCGGAGGAAGTGCGGGAGCTGCTGCCCGAATAACCTCCGAATCCGCTGCCGGAATAAGTGTTTTGGGAAGCGGAGCCGTTTTTGCGCATGTTTGTTATTGTGTCATACGCCTCGTTGACCTGCTTCAGCTTGTCGTTTGCAAGATCCTTCAGGTCACTGTCCTGATAGCGATCGGGATGATATTTTTTAACTAATTTAATGTAGGCGGAACGGACCTGCTCATCGGTGGCGGTTTCCGAAACGCCGAGCACCTCATATGGGTTCACGGGTTCGTCCTTTCTAATATACAGGCAGAAAAAATCAGGCTTTGTGCGCCGCCGTCGTAATGCCGTCGTTCGGCAGCGGCTGTTTTTCCTTTGCGAAAACGGCATCGGAAACGGCAAAAAGCCCCTGGAACAGAATGTTGTCGAGAATCGCCCTGTCGCGGCCGGTGCTCAACAAATTATATGCCGAAATTGCAGAATTTATCGAGATATTAATAATAAATTCTGCATCATCGCGGGTGCAGCCGCAGATATTGAACGGGTTGAAAAGCGAATGCTTTTTGTCGCTTTCGCGGTCGTCCCATGCATCGCAAAGGTAGATGAACCTTCCGATAAAAAAACCGGTTTCCTTCAGCGCGGGGATTTCCTTTTTGGGAACGGGCGCCGACGCAAGCACATCGCGCAGCATTTCCCCGAAAATATTTGCGGGAAGATCCGGCGAACGCAGCGTTTGCGAACGCAGCGTTTGAGAACGCAGATCAACCGCTGAATCGTTCTTTGCGGCTTTGCGGCGGGGAAAAGCCCGACTGCCGCGATAAGGTGCTTCAACGGAGGCAAGCTCCCGCATGTGTTTTTTTACCGCTGCATAAACTTCCGGCCGGCGCAAACGTGCTTTTTTGAATGCGCAAAGCAGGGGGAGTTTTGCGGCAATTCGCAGCGGCTTTCCGTCCGCAATATCGTCCGAAAGCTTGAATTCGGAAAGAATAACGCAGACATCGGCTGCAAAATCGAGGGCGGCGGAAGGCGAACCGAGCATTGCCCGCTTTTTGCCGAAGGGCTTGAACGGGCAGCGCAGCAAATCTTCAGGCGAATCTTCGCCGCTGACGGAGGCAGTGAGCAGCGCAAGAAAAGTGCAGTCAAAGCTCAGCAGCGCACGGGCTGCCGTTCCGTACCGCGCCCCGAGACGGCGGCATAATCCGCAGTACCATGCATCATAGCGCGCTTTTTCGCGGACCCGAAGCTCCGGAATGTTTGGCTTTATGTATCCGAACAAAGTTTTTTCCGCCGAAAGTTGATTTTGCGGGCAAATCGCAGGTGCGGCGGATTCCGCGAACGATATTGCCCATATCGTATTTTATACCAATACGGACTTTTTTTCAACCGTCCCAAGGCAGGACAATTAAAGAAAAACGCGGAAAATTGTGAAATTAACGCGGCAATCGGTGCCGCAGCCCGTTTTTAAAACACACTCAACACGCGCATATACATGAATATATAGCCGGCATATGCAATCGCAGAGACTGTAAAAATTGCAGCGGTTCTTTCTTCCGACTTGCAGCTCATTGCAATTGCAGCGATAATTGCGGGAACAACGCTCAGATAGCGCATTGCGGAAAGCAGCCACGTGCAGCCCATTGCAAGCGCGAAATAGGCGAGAAAATGCAGTGTGTATGCGGCGGGGAGCTTGCGGGCGCGGCGAAGAATCAGCAGCGGAGTCAGCACGATCAGTGCGACCGTCGGCAGGAAGAGCACAAACACGGATGTGATGTTCGTTCCGTTAAACGCTCCCGTACCCAATGCAGCCTTCAAATCCCCGATTGCCCTTTGATACATGTAGCGTGCCGTATCAAAGAAAAAGCCGAGACCCTGACTCCAGTTGGATTTTTGGTACACGGAGAACATAAACCAGTCGCCCGCGACGACCTTGTTTATGTAAAGATAGGCAAGCGTGCCGAAAGTCGATATAACAAGCGAAAGCGCAATTTCCGCAATCGCCGAACCGACCTTTTTTCCGCTGCGGGCTCTGCGGACACAGTACCCGATGCCCTCAATCGCGAGAGGAACGGCAAGCAGCACGCCCGGCGAACGGGTGAATCCGGCACATGCCGCGGCTATGCCCGCCGCAAGGTATTTCTTTTTTTGCAGGGCATAGAAGCAAAGCACGGTGAAAAGCATGAACAGCGGCTCCGTCATTCCCGAATTCAGGAAAATCGAGCCGGGCAGCAGCAGCCATATGAAGGGCGCAAGGCGTGCCTTTTTTTCACCGAGCAGAGGGCGAAGCGTGAGATACAGAACGCCTGCCGCCGAGCAGGAGGCGAGCGTGTTGATTATTTGCGCGGAAACAAAGCTGTTGTGAGTCAACAGGTTGAGCCCGCGCATAAGCAGCGGAAGCATCGGAAAAAACACGATAAGCAATCTGTCTTCGCCGGTTGAAGCATACCAGTTTTCGGCTATGCTGCAGTAATGCGGGGCGTCCGTGTTGACTTTTGTCCATGCAGTTTGCCAAAGGTTGAGCAAACTGCCCTGAAACTTAGGATTAAGACAGTAAAAAACGATCATTCCGAATATTGTCAGTGCTGCACGAAGAACGAATGCGGCAAGAACGATTTTCAGGAAGGTTTTTCCGTTTGCCTTTTCGATGCCGGACGGCGCAAGCTGCGCGTCGTCCCCGCTGAAAACTTTGATGATCTGCGGGACAGCCGCAATGAGCACTGCGGTAAAAACGGCAAGAGACACTGCCGAAACCGCAAGGCTGTCGATTTCGAAATTTGCACGGTTTTTGACACAGTACACAGCGAACAGCACGGAGAAAGCAATTACGATGAATATGCGCACCAAAAGCACGGCGCGTTTTTGAGGATTCATGCGCCCGATTTTATTGAAAAAGTTAAGCTTTTTCGGTTTTTCTTCTTCAAAAGTCGATTGAAACGGTTCGCCTGCCGGGTCTTGAAGCATATCGCCCCGGGGAAGCTCATTCGTTATATCGGCTGCCGCGTAATCAAACGCATTTTCGGCGGAATTTTGAGGATTATTTGTTTCGCCGCTTCGGTTTTCCATAAAAAGGTTCTCCTCCCGCAAAGATTTTAATCAGGACTTTTTTAAGTATATCACACTATGCGCACTTATTCAATGCGAAAAACAAACAAAAATGCGAAAGGGAAACGGGGAAAGAGCAAAATAAGCATAAAAAACCGGACAGGCTTTCGCCTGCCCGGCCGGGGTTCATGCTGCCGTAAACTTGTGAACCGAATCGATGAACGGCGTCCGTTCACGGCGATGACTGCCGATTGTTACATAATGTTGTCGTATTCGTTTACGATGATGCTGTGTGCGGGCATTGCGGAAGTATCGTCGGATACTTTAACGGTGCCGTCGAACATGCTCTTTACAAGGGCTTTATAGTCGTCCTTTGTGAAGTTGTCCGTCCACTGGGTGGATTCCATGGGGATCTGAACGTAGTTAAGTTCGGGATCGTCGCCGGATACGAGGCCGAGGGTTGCGATCTTGCCGCCGTAGTTAGCCCAATTGCCGTTTTCGATAACGTCTTTGAGGGTTGCCTTGACGGTTGCGCCGAGACCCTTCATTGCGGAGGTAACGGTCATGCCTTCGGTGCCGAGCTTGTTGATGGTTGCTGCCTGGTCGGTGTCAACGCCGATAACCTTGCCGTTTGCCTTCTTTGCAGCTTCGGTTGCGGAGGTGTAGATGCCGCCGCCGCATGCGAACACAACCTGAACGCCCTTTTCCTGGTACCAGGTGTCCATATAAGCGGTGATTTCGGGAGTGCCTGCGAACTTGTTGCCGTAAACATATTCAACGGTGATTTCATCGTTCATTTCTTTGCCTGCGTCGTTGCAGCCCTGAACGAAACCGTAGCCGTAGCGGATAACAGCGGGAACTGCCATGCCGCCGAGGAAGCCGAGGTGGGTATAGCCGAGCTTAACCGCTGCATAACCTGCCATATAGCCGCAGAGTTCTTCTTTGTAAACTGCGCAGTATACGTTCTCGCTGATGTGTTCCTTGTTGTTTTCGTCGATGAGACCGGCTCTTGCGCCGGTTTCGTCATGCTTATAGAAGCAGTCGAAAAGGTCGTATTCGGAAACATCGAGAGCGATGAACTTAACATCCTTGTACTCTTCCTTGTCCTGAACCTGATAAAGCGTTCCCGCAAAAGCAAAGCCGGGCATAACGATGATGTTGTAACCGCCGTCGATGGCTTCTTCAACTTTTGCAACGCGCTCTTCGGTGGAGTCGCCTGCGGGTTTGAAGTACTGGAAGTCAATTTTGTTTGCATCACAGTATTCCTTGCAGGCTTCATAGGTGGTCTGGTTGAAAGACTGGTCGGTGATGTCGCCGTAGTCGGTGATCATTGCGACTTTGTAGTCGCCCTTCTGCGTTCCGCTCCGGTCACATGCGGCAAGCATGGGAACGAGCATCAGTGCTGCAAGAATGATTGCAAGCAGTTTCTTCATGGTATTTACCCTCCATGTGGAAAATTTGATTATATACGCGATGCGCGGCGGAAATTCCGCAGATAAACCGCGTATATATTCATTATAACAGACTTTCCTGCAAAAGGGAAGAGGAAAAATGAATCGGAAGTGTTTTTTTAGGAAAAACTTTGACGGCTTTTTCGGAAGACGCTGCCGTAGTACAGCTGCACGCTTTAATTCAGCGGAGACACAAAGAAGCCGGAATGCAAGCACGCCGACTTCTTATATGTTATGAGAGCGAAAGAACAAACTTCCGCCAAACTCATATGATGCCTTTACCGAGCACTTTCACAAGCAATGTCCTTCGCCTGTGGTTATTCGCGCTTCTTGCGAAGAGTAATAATGCCTGCTCCTGCGGCAATAACCGCGATGCTGAGACCGATAAGGCTTACAGCACCGGTTCCGGGCACGGGTGTGGGCTCCGGAGCATCCGTGGGAGGTACGGGTGTGGGTTCCGGAGCATCCGTGGGAGATACGGGTGTGGGTTCCGGAGCATCCGTGGGAGGTACGGGTGTGGGTTCCGGAGTGTCCGTAGGAGGTACGGGTGTGGGTTCCGGAGTGTCCGTAGGAGGTACGGGTGTGGATTCTGTCGGCTGCTCGGGATCGGAAACTTCAAGATCGTTCGGGAGGAACATTGCCATATAATCACCGCCGTTGTAAAGCCCTCCGCAAAACTCAGTTTCTCCGGTATGATAGTCGAGAATATAGAGACCGTTGGACAGGGAGTTGCACCAGTAAATGCACTGGTTGTCGTGATCGAATTCCATTGTGTTTGCGAAATAGGTCGGAATACCGGTATCGGCGATGATTGAGCATTCGCCTGTTTCAAGGTTGACGCTTGCCAATTTGCCGGTGTCAGTCCTGTCATAGGAACCGGTATCACTTGCAAGAATTGTGTAGGCATTTCCTTCGGAATCGATGGTAAAACCCCATGCGTTTTTGCCGAGGGTATTCATTTCGGCAATGGTAGTAATAGAACCGTCGCGGCGATCAACTTCGACAAGCCAAAAGTCGCTGCCGTAATGAGTTGCCATTGCAAACATTCGCTGCCGCTCGTGATCATAAGCCATGTCATAAATAAGGTAGTCGCCTGCTTCCTCGCCGGCAGGGAAGGTGATCTCCCATGTGGTAAGATCAATAATATAAAAATCGCCGCTGTATATACCGGGCTTGGTATAACCGTAGACATAATTGCCTGCAACGGCTGCGCTTGATGTGCCCGGTCGAACAGCGGGGCAGTCGGGAATGTCGAGAACATGCTCGATAATATCCGGGGCAAGGTCGGTAAAATGAGCGATGAAATCCTGATTGCCGCCGATCGGATCATACTGGATGTATGCATAAAGATTGGCAAACCGTGCATCGTTAGTGACAGTTACAGTTACGGCGGAACTGATACCGCCGTCAACGGATGTCACGGTTATTTCGGCGCATCCTTCGGAAACTCCCGTAACCATGCCGTCTTCAGAAACGGCGGCGACAGAAGGATCCGATGAAGCAAACGTAACGGCCTTTTCGGTTGCGTTTTCGGGAAGGACAGTGTACTTGAGTTTATATTTCCCGTTTTCGGGAATTTCACGGGGTTCATCAACGATGATGCTTTCAACATGAATCATATCGAAAACGCGAACCTCATCCAACCATGCCGTGTCCCAGGATTCACTGTATTGGCCGTCCTTTTCATACACCCAGCTGAAAGTGTATTCACCCGAGGAAGGAATGGGGAAGACAAACTTTTCGAGCGGAGCATAATAATTCATAATGCCGGACCAACGCGCAATTTCCTGACCGTTGGAATAAAAAATCAGGAAGTCACAGTCCTGCTGAGACATAACTCGATAGCTGAATTCGAGAATCTGCCCTGCTTGCGCAAAAACGGTTGTGGAGACGTTTGATTTTGAGCTGTCCAAGTCGCGGTTTGATGATTTTGCTGCATCGATGTCAATGGACCAGTCGAGTGCGTTGTCGGAATCTCCGTTAAAGAAAGTAAGCTCTCCTCCTTCAACGTTCAGTGCTTCGTCAAGAGTCTGTGCATCCCGCGTGCCGGCGGTAAGCCCGTTTGGGTCCGTTAAGAACGGCGCAGCTCCTGCAAGCGGCGCGGCAACGATCGAAAGCAGTGTCACGGCAGTTACGATCAGTGCAAAAAACTTTTTCATTTTTTTCTCCTTGTTGTTAATTTTATTTGCCCGTCAGCGGGCTGGGGCTCTGCGGCAAAGAGCACCAAATATGTTGATTGAATGCTTAACCTCAATTCAGTGATGTTTACCGTACACTAAATATAATCTCTGACCACAGCTTTTGTCAATAGCTTTTTTCAAAAAAATATGGTATAATAGAAATATATTAAAATGTTGCCGCTGCATTTTTATGTGCGGCAGGAAAGTATGGTATCAACGATCGTATGAAACAGATGAGCCCTCTGCCCATTTTTGAGGCAAACTGCTTCTTTAAAAACCACATAAATGGCTTCACAACGGAAAGGTTTTATCAGATAATTAAAAAACGTTTTCCGAAAAATGAAGCGGAGTACAAAGCTCAGTTCGATATTTTGCTGCAGGTTGATGCGCAGCTTACGCTTAATACTGCGATAACACGGGAGGAAGCGGAATTGCTGTACTGTCCGCTTTCAATAAAGCATGATGAAGATGCTGTTGTTGCACAGGACGGACTTGCAGATATCCTCATACCGGACATAATGGCTTATAATTGCACAGATTGCAATGATTTTTTTGCGCACCTCCGTGCGGAAAAGCCGAATATTCCAACACGCATTGCCGCTGCGGTCTGTCCGGACGAAAAACCGCCTGCTGTTTGCGGAACAGCGGAATTGCTCGCACTGATTAACGGATGTGATTGGCGCGAAAGTTCAAAGCTGACATTGATAGAGCTTGCGTTTAATCCGGAAAAATATATCTCAATTCTTGAACGCGCTCTCATCCCTGTTGCTGCAGCATTTGAGGCATGCCGGGGACTCTGGCAGCCGCTTGTCGAGGCTTTCGATGCGAATTTCGGATTGCCGGAGCAATACGCCGATATTCTTCACGAAAGATTCGGCGACATTGTCCCAAAGGCGAAAAGATACTATGCTGTTCCGACAGTCACGGGATTCCGACAAGTGTTTTTTTCCGAACCGGGACAGGAAAACTGTATGGCGGTTATAGGTGTGCTCTATGATACTTTGCTGAAGATTTCGACGCTGGAGTCAAACTCGGAAGCGGAACTTTCGCGGATTATGAGTGTGCTGGGGGATCCGAGCCGCTTTAACATTGTTCTTCGACTTGCAAAGCAAAAATCTTACGGTCGGGAGCTTGCAAAGCTTTTGAATATTACCCCGGGCGCGGTGTCTCAACATCTCAGCATCCTTATGAGTACCGGACTCATTGAATCAAATAATATCGGCAATCGTGTTTATTACTCGCTTAACAACAAAAAAATGCAGCATTTTATTCACTTGCTGCAATGCACGTTTCCGCTTGCAGAGGAGGAATGACGAGCATACGCAGTACAGCGGAAATATAGTTGCAGAATGTATAAAAACTGCAAGTATATGCGTCGGAGCGGCTTAACAGTCGCTCTTTTATTATTTAACTAAAAGTTGATTTGCATAGTGGACGCACAACTGCTTTCGGTCGTTCGGCTCTCGCATACTTTTGAAACAGTTTCGCTGTTTATGTAATCTCATGACTTTGTCCGAATATATTGCCCTGTGCATGTATTTTCGTCTTTTTCGGTGTTTGCTTAACAGGCACTTTCTATATCCATAGAACAAAATCCCGAATAATTGTTCCATATGTATGGACTTTTCTTTTTTTATGTGCTAAAATGCATATACACGCATGATCGAGACATCGTGCGCAGAAAAAAGAGAAAGAGGAACAAAAATGAAAAGTATCAAAAGACTCGCGGCTGCGGTTCTGGCTTTTGTGATGCTGTTCACCGCCGCAGTCGGAATGACGACCGCCGCAGCGGAAGGCGCAGCAATCCCGGGCGCGGCGGCGAAAACGGCTCCGACGCTTGACGAGGCCCTCAACATTGCGGGCGGCACACTGCATTTTGAACCCTATATGCCCGGTGAAGTTGTATGGCCCGAGTGGACGGTTCAAACCGGCAGCGAACCGGGACATGAGGCTTATGCAATGAGCAGCACGGAGGACAGCACATATCTTTGCCTGAAGAATGTTGAACTCGGCGGCAACGAAACGCTGCAGTTGGACTACAAGTGGTTCTTTATGTACAACGGCACCAGCAATTTGCAGGTTGAATTCGGCCCCGCGGGCGATCCGTACAACATGTTTGCGCTCACCGTTGAAAGCCCTGTCAATCAATACGACGGAACATGGCATGCGGGCAATGTTGACCTTGCGGAAGCTCTTGAACTTATGGGCTGGGAACCCGGCAGCTATGATATCAACATCAACTTCTCAAAGAACGGCGACGACACGAGCTATGCCTGCATCGACAACATCCGCCTCGGCGAGCGTGTTTCGGTAACCGGCGTTTCCGTGGAGGACGCTGAACTTTACGTGGGAACGAGCCGCAAACTGACCTGCGTCGTTTCCCCCGTTGAAGCAACCAACAAGAAAGTCGTTTTTGAAAGCGATGACTGGAGCGTTGCGGAAATTAATTACGAAACCGGTGTTGTTACCGGTATCGCACCGGGCACAACGACCGTCACCGTCACAACGGAGGACGGCGGATTTACCGACAGCTGCACCGTGACCGTCAGCGAACTCGGTGAGATCACTTTTTACGGCAACAGCATCAGCAGCTCATCCGGCACATATGCGGGCAATTGGATAAGCTTTACCAATCGCAGCCTTGAAACGGAGGCTGCAAACCTCGGACCTGCACTTCCCACGGGTTATGCGGCGGAATATGTCGGCGGGGTTATTTACGGTTACGCGCTGACGGAAGGCGGGATGCAGCTTTATACCTGCACTCTTGACAATCTGTCTCCCATTCCGCACGGCGTGCCCAACAATCGCAAGTATGTCATGGATATGGCGTATAACTATGCGGACGGCACGATGTATGCGCTGAACGTGCATTCCCACCTTGTGGGCGTTCAAACGGTGAAACGTTTCCTGTGCAAAGTCGATATCGTTTCCGGCAAGCTTTACGATGAAAAGCTGATTGACTGCGGCGACGGCGTTGAAGCGGTTGCCCTTGCAATTTCCGCCGACGGTGCGGCATATGTAATGGATAATTTCGGACAGCTCCGCACGCTGAATCTTGAAACGGGCACAACAAACGCTATCGGCTGGTCGGGACTGAATACGAGTTCACATGTTCAGTCAATGGCATTTGACCACGATACGAACACGCTGTACTGGGCAAATGTTATGGACGATCAATCCGCATTCTATCTTATTGACACCGTGACAGGTGCAGGCACATGCCTTGGCATGATCGGCGGCAACCCCACCGAAATTTCCGGTCTGTTCACCGTCAGCGAGAGCGTTTCCGCAGAACCTCCCACACCCCGCGCGGTGACTGTTGCCTTTGTTGACGAAGTCACGGGCGAAACTCTCGGCACGGCAGAAAAACTGCAGTGCGAACAAATGACGGCCGAGGATTACCCCGAAGCTCCCGCGCATGAGGGCTTTGAATTCCGCCGTTGGAGCGTCGAAGCGGGTGATGAGGTCTATGAAGACACCGTTGTGAAAGCAAAATACACCCGCCTCCGCCATGAGGGCGATGCAGCTGTTATTCTGCGTGCAGCGGATGTGTGGGGCAACGGCGGGGGCTATCAGATGCTTCTTGACGCGGATCACAACACATATTATTACGATGGCTTTGCCGATCCCGATGATCTCGGCGAGACTCAGGTGATCCCTCCGTTCGGCGGCTTCACGGAATTCGGCGATGCCGATCCCGCAGACTACGAACTGTTCGAATACACCCTTCCGTTCGATGCGGACGGACGCTGCTCAACAGAAAACATCATTTGCGATGATATGATGAAAATCTATATCCCCGCAGGCGTTTACGATTGGTGCATCACGAACCCCACTCCCGGCGACCGCATTTGGATCGCAAGCAACGACGGCAGCTGCCGCGGCAGGGAGGACGATTTTGAGTTTGAAGCCGGCAAAACCTATGTATTCGATGTTAAATTCGAAAACAACGGCGACAGGGTCGATCTCACGGTTTACGATGATGAGCAGTACGTTGTAAGGTTTATTGACGGTGCAACCGGGGAAACCATCGGCACGCAGCTCGTTGCCGGCGGCTCCGCCGCGGAACTTCCCGAACTTCCCGTTCACGAGGGCTGGTTCTCCTTCGGTTGGAATGCTGATGTTTCATGCGTTACCGAAGATATGACCGTTACGGCACTGTTCGCATTGCCGGGCGACCTTGATATGTCGGGCACCGTTGATATTTCGGATGCGATTCTCATCCTGCGTCATGCAATGGGCGCAGGCGAGCTTACCGAAATGCAGCTTGTTCTCGCCGACATTGACAACAGCGGCGATGTTTCCGCAGCTGATGCACTGACGGTTCTGCGCAGAGCAATGGGCATTTGAATGGGCATTTGAATGAGCATTTGAATGAATTGAACCGGGGCATGAATCGCCCCCAAACAAAACAATAACAGGCATTGACACCGGCGGGCGGAACGTTCATTCTCCCGTCGGTGTTTTTATAAGGCTTTGTCCGCCGCTTCCGAAAAACATGCCGAAAACACAACGAACACATGCCGAACGCCGCTTTCTTCAAAATCCGGCCGAAAAAATCCCGTTCGACAGTTGAAAGAAACCGCGCAGGGTATTATAATATGGTATGAGTATGCGGAGCGGTACGGAGTTTTTGCGAACTTCGGAGGATTTGCCTCTGCACCGCATCCGACACGAAAGGAGAAAACGGAAAATGAGGAGAAGTATGCTGTTTTTGCCCGGCAACACGCCGAACATGATCATAAACGGCGATGCGCTTGGTGCCGACAGTATCATTCTGGATCTGGAAGATGCAGTCTCGCCGGATGAAAAGGATTCCGCAAGGCTGCTCGTTCGCAGCGCAATGAAAAATATGGGCTTTGCGGGCTGTGAAATCACCGTCCGCATAAATTCAATAGATACCGATTACTGGAAGGACGATCTTGAGGCCGTGATTCCTCTTAAGCCCGACCTTATTATGCCCCCCAAGGCAAGCTGCGCGGAGGATATGCGCATTATTGATGAATACATTGCGGGAATCGAACGCCGCTGCGGCATGGAAGTCGGAACGGTAAAACTTATTCCGCTTATCGAAACGGCTCTCGGTGTTGAAAACGCATTCAATATTGCTTCGGCCTGCCCGCGCGTTGCAGCATTATTCCTCGGCGGCGAGGATCTGACGGCGGATCTGCGCTGCAAGCGCACAAAGCAGGGCAACGAGATAAACTATGCCCGCACGCGGCTCGTTTGCGCCGCCCGTGCGGCCGGGGTCGATGTTTATGACACTCCGTTCACCGACGTTAACGACGACGAGGGCATAGTGCGCGATGCGGAATATGCAAAAAGCCTCGGTTTCAGCGGTAAATCCGCGATTGCACCGCGCCATGTGCGCGTAATAAACGAAGTGTTCAGCCCGTCCGCAAAGGATATTGAGTACGCAAGGCTTGTGTTCGAGGCGATCCGCATCGGCAAGGAACAGGGCAAGGGCGCGGTTTCGCTGCGCGGCAAAATGATAGACAAGCCAATTGTTGAGCGTGCAAGGCAAACGCTTGAAATCGCAAAACAACTCGGGCTGGACGGAGGTGCCGAATAATGAAAACAAAGCTTACCGAATCGGTCAAACAGGCAATTGTCAACAGCGGACTCCGCAGCGGAATGACAATTTCGTTCCATCACCACCTGCGCAACGGCGACTATGTTTTGAACATGGTGCTTGAAGCGATTGCGGAACTCGGAATCGGCGATCTGACGGTGAACGCAAGCTCACTCTTTGATGCGCACCGTCCGCTTAAGGAACATATCAAAAACGGCGTTGTAACAACGCTCCAAACGGACTACATGTCCCGGGAACTCGGAAGATTTATTTCTGCCGGCGGAATGAAAAACCCCGTTCAATTCCGCACGCACGGCGGCAGACCCTGCGATATTGAAAACGGAAAAACTCCGATAGATGTTGCTTTTATCGCCGCGCCTGCTTCGGATGCAATGGGCAATTGCACGGGCAAAATCGGCAAATCCGCCTGCGGCTCGCTGGGCTATGCAATTCCGGATGCAAAATGTGCAAAGCATGTTGTTGTTATCACCGACGAACTGCATCCCTATCCGCTCATCGAATGGTCGATCCCCGAAACGGATGTTGATCAGGTCGTTGCGGTGGAGTCCATCGGTGACCCGAACGGAATCGTTTCCGGAACAACAAAAATCACCCGCGATCCCGTCGGTTTGCTGATGGCAATGACGGCTGTGGACGTTATAAAAGCTTCCGGTCTGCTGAAGGAAGGCTTCTCGTTCCAGACGGGCGCGGGCGGAGCATCCCTTGCGGCGGCAAAATATCTTAAGGATGTTATGCTTGCCGAAAAAATACGCGGCAGCTTCGGCCTCGGCGGCATCACGGGCTATATGGTGGATATGCTCAACGAAGGCTGCTTCGAATCCCTGCTGGATGTTCAGTGCTTCGATTTGAAGGCGGTTGAATCCATAAGGAGCAACCCGCGCCATCGTGAGATTTCCGCAACGCACTATGCTTCTCCCGGTGCAAGCAGCGCGGTGACGGACAGCCTGGATGTTGTTATTCTCGGTGCAACGCAGATAGACACGGATTTTAATATCAACGTGCATACGGATTCCGACGGCAGGATAATGGGCGGCTCGGGCGGACACAGCGATACGGCGGCGGGTGCAAAACTTGCAATGATAATCGCGCCGCTTTCCCGTGCAAGGCTTCCCATCGTGACGGACAGGGTGAACTGCATATCCACTCCGGGCAGCACGATAGACGTGCTTGTCACTCAAAAGGGCGTTGCCGTGAACCCGAAAAACACGGAACTGCATGACAGACTGCGTGAGGCAGGCATAAAACTTGTTGACATAAACGAGCTCAAAGCCCTGGCGGAACGCACGAGCGGCGTGCCGAAAAAGCCCGCTCTCGGCGACAGAATCGTTGCAAACGTCATCTATCGCGACGGAACGGTTATCGACACGATAAAGCAGGTCGCGGACTGAGCGAAACTGCGGTCCGAAAACTGACTGAACAGCTGCGGGCGAGCGTTGCGGCAAAACAAAACAGCCGCGTTCGCCCGCACAAACAGAATACATAAATGCCGGTTAGAATCGTTCGAAGCACAAAGTGCGGAGATTCGAAGTCCGTGCGTTCCAAAAAATACAGCATAAGGAGATAAACCATGCGGGAAATTAACGCGCAGCTCATAACCGATAAGGTTGCGGAGCTTTGCATTGACGCCAATTGCAGCCTTCCCTGCGATATCAGAAAGCGCATCGAGGATGCAAGGGCAAACGAACCGTGGGCAACGGCTCAGGGCATACTCGATAAAATTATCGAAAACTATAATATTGCGGATGAAAACCGCGCACCCATCTGCCAGGATACGGGCGTTGCCTGTGTGTTTTTGAAGATCGGGCAGGATGTCCATATCAACGGCGACCTTACGGAGGCCGTCAACGAGGGTGTTCGCCGCGGCTATCGCGACGGGTATCTGCGTAAATCTGTCGTCAAAGACCCGCTGCGCAGAGTCAACACGGGCGACAACACTCCCGCAATGCTCTATATCGAGCTTGTTCCGGGCGATAAAATCGAGCTTACCGTTGCACCGAAAGGCTTCGGCAGCGAGAACATGAGCCGTATTGCAATGCTCAAGCCCTCCGACGGCATTGAAGGCGTGAAGAATTTTATTCTTAAAACGGCGGAAGAGGCGGGCCCCAATCCGTGTCCTCCGATCGTTATCGGCGTCGGTATCGGCGGAACGTTCGACAAAGCAGCATTGCTTGCAAAAAAAGCACTGATGCGCAGCACCGACGAGCGCAATGCGGATGAGTTTTATGCGGAGCTGGAAAATGAAATGCTCCGAAAGGTCAATGCTCTCGGCATCGGGCCGCAGGGCTTCGGCGGAAAAACCACTGCGCTTGCGGTCAATATCGAGGCTATGCCCACGCATATTGCAGGCTTGCCCGTTGCGGTGAACATCAATTGCCATGTTACAAGGCATAAGAGTGCGATAATCTGAGTTCGGGAGGAACAAACGAATGGAAAGACATATCACCCTGCCGTTAACGCGTGAGGAAGCGCGTACCATTAAAAGCGGCGAACAGCTCCTGCTGTCCGGCGTTATATACACTGCGAGGGATGCGGCGCATAAACGGCTTTGCGAACTTGTTGAAAAGGGCGAACCGCTGCCCTTTGATGTTAAAAACGCAACGATTTATTACGTCGGTCCCACTCCCGCAAAGCCCGGACAGGTCATAGGTTCGGCAGGCCCGACAACAAGCTACCGCATGGATGCGTATTCGCCGACGCTTATCCGCGAGGGCGAAACGGGCATGATCGGCAAAGGCAAGCGCAATGCGGAGGTCATCGATGCAATGAAAAAATACGGTGCGGTCTATTTTGCCGCAATCGGAGGCGCAGGCGCGCTGCTTTCAAGCTGCATCAAAAAGGCGGAGATAATTGCATACGAGGATCTCGGCGCGGAGGCTCTCAGAAGGCTTGAGGTTGAAAACTTCCCAGTGGTTGCGGTTATAGACAGCGAGGGAAACAACCTTTACGAAAAGGGCCGCAGAGAGTATCTTGAGACCGTTGACGCGAACGGAAATGCATAATCCGTTATGCTGTGCCGTATCGGCACAAGAACGATAAAAAACTTTTTTAAAACAGCCGGAACATCATCCGTCCCGAAATTGCAGGGCAGCGGGTGGTGTTCCGGCTTTTCCGCGCAGCGTCATTCGCGCGGACGATCGTCGTTTTGTTCAATCCCCATTCGTCGCTTTGCTGCGACAAGGTCATCGATAATAACACGGATATGTGACAATTCCTCCGTGCTCAGCCCGTCAACGATTATGGATGTTCGATTGTCCAGCCCGAGCAGAAAATCCGTTGATACGGAGAAGAAATCCGCAATTTTCATAAGCATTTCGATCGAGGGCTGAATATTTCCGTTTTCCCAGTTTGAAATGCTCTGTTTGGATACATTAAGTTTTTCTCCGAGTTCAACCTGGCTGATGCCGCGGACGCTGCGCAGCAGCCTTATGTTATCGCCCAACATGGCGTGCAGTCTCCTTTCTTTGCAATTTATTTTGCCGTTCGGTTATATTTTGATACGGATTCATGCGCCGTATACGGCAGGGCTGCACACCGACTTCGGATTTTGTTTACCGCCGGAAGGTTCGCTGTATCCTGAATATAACCGCAGCCGTCTGTTCAATTTTAAGGTCAAACTTCCCAATGAATAAATACCGTAGTATCGCAATAATGGACAAGGGACAACTTCGCTCAAAGTGATGAAAAAAAGGGACAGATAAAGGCAATGTTTGCATTATTTCATCGAACGGAAGATAATTATGTTTCGACGGCGTTTAGTTGTCAAATTTGCTTTCAAAAACGAATAGATTTTATACTGAACCGCGTTTGCTGCATTTGGACTCACGCAGCCGGGGAATTGTGTTATTATATGCGGAATTGCTGCGGTTTTTAAAATACATATGCGCACCGCTTTGCAGCGGGAATGCACTGCATGCCGCCTGAAAGGAAATAAAACAATGAGCAATATGACAAAAGTCATCATCGGCATCGTTCTGCCGTTTCTCGGAACAGCGCTCGGTTCCGCAACAGTCTTCTTTCTGAAGAAGGAGATGAATTCAAAGCTTCAAAACCTTCTGCGCGGTTTTGCGGCGGGCGTTATGATCGCCGCTTCGGTATGGTCGCTGCTGATTCCGTCAATTGACATGGCGGAGGCTGCGGGCAAAACTGCGGCATGGCTGCCCGCCGTTGTCGGCTTTCTTATCGGCATCGGATTCATGCTGCTGTTGGACAGCCTGATTCCGCATCTGCATACGAATTCCGCCCGCCCGGAAGGCCGCCCCTCCGCAATGGGAAAAAACCTTATGCTGATGCTTGCCGTAACGCTGCATAATATCCCCGAAGGAATGGCCGTCGGCATCGTCCTTGCGGGTATGCTTAACGGAAACAATGCAATAAGTGCCTCCGGCGCAATAGCTCTTGCTGTCGGTATTGCGATTCAAAATTTCCCGGAAGGCGCGATAATTTCAGCCCCCCTCGCCGCAAGCGGAACCCCGAAAGGCAAAGCCTTTGCCTGTGGAACCCTCTCCGGTGTTGCCGAGCCTGTCGGCGCAACACTGACCATCCTCGTAACCTCTCTCGTAACACCCGTGCTGCCCTATATCCTCGCTTTCGCCGCCGGTGCAATGATCTATGTTGTCGTCGAAGAACTTATCCCCGAGTCTCGGTCCGATGAGCACAGCAATGTCGGCACCGTCGGTGCCGCCCTCGGGTTCGCGCTGATGATGCTGCTCGATGTCGCCTTGGGGTGAGGGAAGAAGCTGTTTTGATGCAAAACATATTGAGTAATGCGGCCTTGCGAAAACAAATACGGAATCCGCATTGAACCCTCCGCAGTCTGTCAATCGATGGGCTGCGGACTTTAATTTAGGAATATATTTTTAACAACATTTGAATTTTCACCTTTTTTTGCTATAATACAACTGTATTTAAACAGTGCGTGCGCACTTTGTCAATAGTTTGATAATCCACGAATAATCACTTACGGCATAAACGAAAGGAGATCCCGATATGAAATGCATATATTGCGGTTCGGAAGATGTCATTTATCGAAAATTTCATCACATATGGGAATGTCAGGATTGCGGCGAATCATTTGATCCCGACGAACGTGAAAGGATGACGGAGGAAATTAATGTTTTCTTCAGCTATGCGCATGACGATGAGGATTTCGAAAACGGTGCAGTCGTTGTTGACAGGCTGAAACAGCTCATTGAGGAAAAATCCGACAGAAAAATCAAAATCTGGCTGGATACCTATTCCATTCCGAGGAATAAGGATTGGCGCGAGCTCATAACAGGCGGCATTGTCGAAAGCGATCGCTTTGTGGGTTTCATGTCCCGAAAGGCGTTGCGCGACCCCGGTGTTTGCAGAGATGAACTCGGAATCGCCGTCGGCAGCCGCTACGGGATCATAAGCTGCGTTTTGCTTGAAGGCGAACGCACACTGAACCCTCCCGCAGAGTTTACCGAGCGGCAGTGGATCGACCTTTCGGATTGGAAAAAGAAGCGGGATGAAGGCGAAGCGGAATTCGAACGCTTTCTGAACGATGCTGCGGACGAATTGATTGGCATTTTGAGAGATCCGGAAACGCTGCGTTTCAATCACGAAGTGAAAAAACTGAAGGAATCCCTCGGAATTTCCGCCGTTGACGAAATGACCCGCATTGACGAACTGCTGAAGTTCAAAATGACGGGGCGCGGCTGGCTTGAGAACATAATCAACACTTGGCTGAACGACAAAAACGGTTCGCGCGTTATGACCCTTTATGCCGACCCGGGCGCGGGCAAATCACTTTTTTCGGCACATTTCCAATTTGCAAACCCGAACGTCATCGCTGCACTTGCCTGCGACAGCCGAAGCGAGGAATACAGCCAAACGGACAAAATCACCGATCGCCTTGCCTACCTTATCGCCCTGAGACTGCCGGACTATCGCCGGCAGCTGATGCATATTTTAACGGATAAAAACACATTGACAAAAACGGGACACGACAGGTTCAACACCCTTATCGCAACCCCGCTCAGCAGGGTTATAGACGGTGAACGCTCTGCAAAGCTCATCATCATTGACGGATTGGACGAAGCAAAGAGCGGTGCGCTCGCCGAGTTTATCCGCAGCTATCATGACAAGTTGAAACCTTATATCCGCATACTTATCACCGCGAGACCCGAACGCATGCTCAGGCGGCAGCTTGCACCTTCCGCCGAATTCAGCTGCACGGAGCTGAATCTTGATGATTATGCCGAAATGAACGATGCCGATATCCGTCAATACTATGAAGAAAATCTCGAAGACCTGTTGAAAGACCGTACCGGCTGTGACATTTTCATGAATCGCCTTGTTGAGGCAAGCAGCGGAATCTTCTACTATGCTTTCACGATCCTGCCGCAGCTGCGCGAGTCGCTTGAAAAAGGGGAGCCGCTCGAAGACATGACCTTCCCGAAGGGGCTCAACGCCTTGCTGCTCAAAACCTTCCTGCGCAAATTCGGGGAACCGGATGCTTCCGGCAGTGTCGAAAAATACAATGCGTTCGTGCGCGAACCGCTTTCAATGGTCGCTGCCTCCCCCTATGCGCTCCCGCTCAAAACGCTGCAAAAGATGCAGGGCTGGACGAACGCCCGGCTGGAGGATTTTCTGCGCCCGCTGGAAACGATGCTCGACCTCAGCGGCGGCTTCATCCGCCTTTTTCACAAATCCTTCACAGATTGGCTGAACGACAGCGAGGCTTCCGCTGCGTTCTATGCGCCGCAGGAGGACGGCATACGGAGCCTTGCCGCTGCCTGCTTCAAAGCCTTTGAACAGGGCACGGATGAAATGGATACATATGAGCTTGCAAATGCTTCACGCCTGCTGCGCAGTGCGGGGATGAAAAAGGAGTACGAACAGCTCACGGATTCTTCGGAATACACCTCTGCACTGAAAAAACTCGCAAAAGCCTATGCGGATGACCGGCAGCATGACAGAGCGGCGGAGCTCTACCTTGAATATGCACGGATATTTAAGGAGAAATGCGAAAACAGCGGTGATCCGGATCAGGCGAATGAAGCCGTTTGGGGCAATATTTATGCCTGTGATGTGCTGATAAATATGCTTGATTATACCGCGGCGGAAGTCGCTGCAAATGCGGCGCTGAGAATTGCAGAAAAGTTTGCGAAAAAGTATCCGGACAACCCGCAAATGCAGCGCGATCTGAGCGCTTCGTATGAAAGACTCGGCGACATTGCAAAAGCACGGAATGATTATAACGCTGCGGAAGTGTATCATGCAAAGGCTCTTGAAATCAGCGAAAAGCTTGCGGAAAAGTATCCGGAAGACCCGAACTTTCAGCGCGACCGGAGTGCTTCGTATCAAAGACTGGCCGGTATTGCGGAAACACGGAACGATTATAAAGCGGCGGAAGGGTATTATGCAAAGGCTCTTGAAATCAGCGAAAGGCTTGCGAAAATGTTTCCGGGAGTTTCGATGCTGAAGGACGATCTCGCCGTTTCTCTTTTCAGGTGCGGGACATGCAGTGCGGACGGAAAGCTTTCGCCCGAACAAAAAGCGATGCTGCTCAGCGCTGCCGCGATTTGGGAGGAGCTTTACGAACAAACGGGATATGAATTGTATGCGGAGAGAAGAAAGCTTGCTCAAAAATTGCTGAACCGATGCAGTGAATAAGGAGGAAAGAATATGGAACAGAAGAAACCCGGATTTTTTGCGCAGCTGCGCGAAAAAATCAGAGCGTATCGCGAGATGAGAAAGTTGGTAAGAATGCTTAAAATCATGGAAAAAACCGATCGAAAGCTGACCAAAGCCATCGAAGAAGCGGATGAGCTGATCCAAAGCGGCGAAACGGACGACGAAGAATAAGCCGAATTTGACCCGCAGGGAACAGAGCGGGGAAGAAACGCTTCCGGGGAGCGCACACTCTCCGGAAGCGCAATTTATCAGTCACAAAACAATTGACAAATGTTGGCGAATGCTGTATACTGTGAACGAAGATGCAGATATACTGTCACATAATCTTCACAAATCAACAAAAAGTATTGCTGTTTGACCCTTTGGGGATTGTTTTTCGACGGAATGCGTTGAGGTAAATTTATTGTTTTACCCTTTGGAGCAGGGGAATGCCCTGCCGAGATTTTGCACAAAGGAGAACATGCCATGCAAGACAACACGGAAAACGCACGGAGAGTGTTCAACAAGTTTTGCGGCGCACTTGACAAATGCGGCATTTCCTATCAAAAGGATGACGAAGAATTGAGCGTTTCATGCCGATTCAAAGGCAATGACATTGTGATTCCCGCAACAATCGATTTCCTGAAAGACTTCGGAGGAAGAATGAGAAAAAGGATAGTATCATTATTGACGGCGGCTTTACTGATCTGCGGCATTTTATTCGGTGTCGCAGCATCGGTCGTTTTCGCGGAGTCGCTGTATGTTCGAAAAATCGTTTCGGTTGTTTACGATGATTCCGCCAGCATGGGCGGTCAAGACTGGGCTTATGCAAATTATGCCATGCAGACCTTCTGCGGCATGATGAACAGCGAGGATCAGCTTTTTATTACATACATGAGCGGGGTGCTGTACAACCCGCTGTACAAGCCCTACAGTGCGGATCTGTCCTCCGGAGGCATTCAGGGCTCTGTGGATTCCATCCGCAGCCACCAAGACAGCGGTTCAACCCCTTATGATGCCGTTGAAACAGCGATGAAAAAGCTCGAAAAAACGCAGGATTCGAATCCAAACACACAGTATTGGCTTGTTGTTATTACCGACGGCTATTTTAACGAGATGAACGGCATGTATGAAGACCAGGCGGTGAATATGCTGGATACCAATCTTGCCGATTTTACAAAGAAGACAATGCCGAACGGCACGAACCCGCAGGTTACTTTCCTCAGCATCGGCGGCGGAGCTGTTTCTCCGACGGAAAAGACGGACAAGGGCATTTTTACATATCACGCGGAGGATGCGGAAGGAATAATGACGACCATGTCCGCAATGGCGGACAGAATCTCCGGAAGAACACGTCTTTCAAGCAGTGATATAACTCAAGTTAACGATACAACCATTCGGGTTGAGTCTGCAATACCGCTGCTGAACATTGTAATGCTCCTTCAACAGACGGATGCAAAGCCTGTAAAAACCGTGATGAACAACGAGCTGTCCGCCGACGTGAGCAGGGAAGTTCGAGTCAGTTTCCCGGACTACAGCAACCTTCACGGCGGAATTTTCATGATCGGAGATTCAGCTAAAACAATGCCTGCCGGCACATATGAAATTACATTTGACGAAAAGGTGAATGTTGACAATCTGGTTATTCTGTTCGAACCCGCACTTGAAATTCGAATGAGAGCTTTTGTGAACGGACGCGAGATTACGGATTACAGTGAGCTTGACAATCTTTCGGAGGGCGATGAAATAACGATTTCGTGCAGGATCTATGAAATGGGAACGGATAACGAGATCGATTCATCACTGCTGCCGCCGGACACAAGCTACCGAATCAGCATTGCCGAAGACGGCACGGTGAAGGCGGAGTCGACCGACTCGACCATGACTATTGACAAATACAAACTCGGGAAAAGTGACACCGAACTCACAGCAACGATAAGCATTCCGGGATTTAACCCGATAAGGTTAAACTTTGAATTTACGCCAGCGGAACTGGACGGCAACTTTACGCTGTCCGCAGATTACGGCGGAACGGCTCAAAGCGTGAGGTTGAACGAGATTTTCAGCAATAAGGATCTGTCAATTGTGTTCACAATTTATGAGGACGGCGTTCAGGTCACCGATCCTGAGAGGACCAAAAAGCTGAATCCAGTTATTGACGTTTCGCCTGCCGGAAACAGCGGCACGATTGAGTATCTTAACGATGGAAGAATCAAATTCACGCCGAATAATGCAAATGTCGAGCCTGATGCGGAAGGAAGCATGGATGTTACGGTAACCTGCACACTGAAAACAGGTGCGGCAGCATCCCACATGTATACGGTTGTAATTTCGGATTATAAGGTAATTGCGATTCCGCAAACGGAAAGCATCATTAAAACAGAATTCTTCGGAAATCAGATCGGCGCATCATTTTATATCACCAAGGACGGACAGCGTCTTCCGAAAAGCGAAGTTGACGGCAAATGCAGCGTGACTGTGGATAAGCGGTTCAAGTCGATTGAGCTTTCCATTTCAACGGAAGCGGATGGAACAATTGTCTGCATTCCGACGGAGAATACAGCGATGGATATAGGCTTTTCCGATTGGTGGATTTACTGGGTAAAATACCTGTTCAAACTTCCGCACGGAACGATGAATATTCACCTTTCATCTCCGTGGGGAGAAGCGGATTCTGAAATTGCAATAAAGGATGCTTCACTGAAGTTCCGCCTGCTGAATGTTTATTTGCCGCTTCTTATTGAAACTGCGGCCGCAGCGACACTGACGACGTGGGTTATCTTTGTCGCGACAAAGCCGCGTTTCGCAAAGAACGCAAAGCTTTATGTTGGGGATGTGATCTACATAAACAGCAGCGGTTTACACAGAATTCATAATTTCAGGCCGATAGTATTGAAAAAATATAACAAGCTCAAATACCGGTGGAAGTTCAAGCGGGGAGCCGAAGTTATTCGTGCTTCGGGTGTGGCTTTCCGCGCAGAATACGGAAACATAATAAGCTGTGAAATGATTATGCCGTGGTACAAATGCGAACTCAAGCCGGATGACTACACGGTACAGGTTCCCGATGCGGCTTCATTAAAAGATTACATCGAAAGACACCGCTATATTATGGTGGAGGAGCTGTCAATGTTGACAACGGTGACGGATCCGAGCGCAAAACGCTTGGCAGCATCCGCCGGCAGATATCCGAGGTACTGGGTGATTCCGACGGAGATAAGCAAGATCAACGACGTTGAAAGAATAATTAGGGCAAAGATAATTCTTTATACAAATTAAACCGGGAGGAAACAAAATGGAACAACAATCTCTGCTGATAGGCCTTGGCGGAACGGGAAGCCGTGTCGTCAACAATGTTACAAAGCTGCTCACAAAGAACGGGAAAACGTTCAATGATAATTTGGGACGGATCTGCTGCGCGGTGCTTGATTCGGACAAAAACGACAATGAACTCATAACGAAAAGCAGAACGCAAATCCCTGTTTTTCCGATCAGCAAACCGCAGAAAATTCAACAGTATTTTGCTCAGTACAGAAATCGAAAGATTGCTGAGTGGAGTCCGGATTCACCCGCGTTCCGCGAGCAAAGCATGCTTGACGGCTGCTCCGAAGTGCGTGTAAAATCGCGAATTGCATTTTTCGATTACCTTGAAACCAACATGAACGGAGAACTGGGTGCGCTTATCAACCGAGTGCTGAAGAATAATGTGAATACTATCATCAGGATCATGATAGTATCCTCACTTTCCGGTGGGACCGGCTCCGGCATGTTTATTCAAACCGCATTATGGCTTCGCAAACATCTTGCGCAGAGCAATGTGGTCATCCGCGGTATTTTCCTGCTTCCCGACATTTTTATTGATACGGTAAAACATATTCGGGAAACATCCGCCACGAGGATCAGGCATTATGCAAACGCGTACGCAGCGATACGAGAGCTGAATGCTATAACCAAGATAAAGAGAAATCTTCCGATAACTTTAAATGAGAAAATCGAGTTAGAGGGGCTTTTCGACAGCGAGAGTGATGCAAACAGAGGTAAACCTGTCTTTGATTACTGCTTCTTTATTGACAGCAGGAACGCAAAAGGTGTAGGCGCAAGCGATATTGCCGAATACGAGCAAATGGTAGCTCAACTTGTATACATGCAGCTTTATTCGCCAATGGCAGGGAACATGTATACGGAAGAAGACAATTCTTTCTCTGCGTTCAATGAAAATTCCGAGCCGCTGTTTGGCGCATGCGGCTCTGCAAAGGCGGAATACCCGGTTGACAGTGTGAAAACTTTTTGCGCAATTCGCGCAGCGCAGGATTCCATCAAAAACGGATGGAACAGGATCGACAGCGAGATTGCCGCAAAAAGAGATGCGATCAGGGCAAGGGAAAGGGATGGAATATACCAAATTGAAAACTTTGACCCCCGTGTTGAGTATATAACACTCTTCGATGAAGCGACATCAAGGCGTGCGGAAGAATACGGGCGTGACAGGTTCTTTTTGAGAGTTGGGCGTGATGTGAAAAACGAAACCAAACAAACTCGGCCGGATGGAAAGGTAGATGTTCAGTATTCCGATAAGGTTGATGATTTCCTTAAAAAATTGAAAAAAGAAAAAATCGAGGTAGTTGCGACAAAACACAATGGCTTAGAGCCATTTGAGCGTAATGTGGCTGATTTTGTGAACGCAGAACATGATAAAACCGAACTTGAGGCGCTTATTGTATTGGACGAAAACGGCATGCGCGAGGCAGTCGATACCTTCGAGGACAAGGTGGATGAATATGCGGAAAGCATTGTTAATGCAGTGTTCCCGTTGAGCATGGGCGATGTGAATCCGGGCAACGATTGTTCCATATTCGGCCTTGCAACGAAGCTGAACGATGAAGGAAAGCGTGTTTTTATTCACCCGGTTGCGTTGAGATACATCCTCTGCCGAATTATTGATAAAATGAGGCGCGAAATAAAGGCAACAGATCTTGAGGCGCAAAGGATCGATGCCGATACAGGCGGGGACCCTGGAGCAACGCTTGATAACAGGAGGACCCCGCATAAGACGGAAACAACGCCATCTGAATTGCTGAACAGCAAGACGCGGTTTCAACGGCTGGCAAGATTCCTTGACATGTATGAACAGCAATATGCTGAGTTTATTAATACAAAGGTTGGATTTTGCAGAAAATACGAAGCAGAGCTTCTTAAAGTACGCGTATATGAAAGGCTGATGGAGCGTGTGAATGCATTACTGACTCAACTCGAAGCTTTTTTCAAAAGGCTGCCTGATATTCAGGAAAAGCTCTACGATGAACTGGATAACAATATAAAAGCAACGAGCGGAACTATCGGGAACACGTACTATGTTTTCAGCAGCGGAAGGGACAAAGAATCGATTTACAAAGAGCTCGACCTGACCGCGGACAGAGCGGACGAAATAAGCCGAAGCGTGATTGAAACAGCTTATGGAAGACTTTGTGCGGAGCAGCGCCCGTCCGTGCCGGAGAATAAACCATATGCAAATCGAGGCATCGCTGAGAAGTTTATGACGGATTCGGTAAGAACTTTCCGAAAAAGAATTGACAGCGATCCGAACAATCGAGAGATAGTCAATATGGACATCTATACTGCAATAAGCAAACAATGGGATGCAGAGAATGCTGTGCATACGGATGCAGAGCAGATTGAACGTGAGTCGCTGAGGAGTGTGAACTTCGAAGAAGGTGAAGAGTCAAATCGCTTCGACAGAACGTTGGCAAGCAAGCGGGCTTTCATGGCGTGTACGGAGAAGTTATTTGCAATGGCTGCGCCGATGCTTATCAGCGACATTGAGCCTGCGGATATTAATGACGGTACAATAACAACGAGAACAAACACTTTCTGGGGATTTAATCCGATAGTGTCAGAGCGGTATTCGGAAATTGGGGCAACCTTGGGCATCAATGCCGGAACCGAGCAGAATGACGCATATCCGATAAACGAGCTGCATTGCTACAGAGCGGTCTATGGTCTTGAAGCGAAATACATTCCGAAGTTAAATGAGATTAACGGAGGAGTTTACTACGAAAGCTACAAGAATATAATCACCAAAATGGTGCGCCGAGCGGCAGGCGGTGAAGGAGAAAACGCATATGTGTCAAGCCCGCATCTCGATAAGAGGTGGCATCGCATTTTGCCTTACGTTACTCCGGAAAAGAATGCTGAAAGCAAAGAAAGATTCTTCCGCGGTGTGTGGCTTGCGCTTGCATACGGAAAGATCAGGGTGAATGCGGACGGCAACTTCTGTTTGCGGCAGCGCGTAGACAACGGCCGGCGTATGAGCATTGATGAGGATGTCGTGATAATGCATGGAGGACGCGGAGTCGACAGAAAAGCGATTTACGGGCTGATCGCGGCATTGAGTGCTGATTTGTACTTCAAAGATATCGTGGTTCCGGAGCTTGAAGTGAAGTATGTTGCGGATGTCAACGGTAAGGACAGCTATGAAGACACAACGGTATTCAAAGCACTGATAAATAACGATTGCGGGCTTAACCCGGTGGATGCTGTGCTGTTGTACTACAACGGTCTGAACAGAGATTTTGATATTGCAGCTCCTATGGTCGGAGCGATCGATCGGATAGCTGAAGAGACCGGATCAAGGTTCGGCTTAGATACCGATGCGAAACGTGCTGAAAAAACAAAGTACATGATTTGCAAAGCGTTCTACGATGTGGCAGCACCTGACAAAGAAAAAGACAACTTGTTCAGAGAGTGGAAAGAAAAATTTGCGGAACTCGGTCTGTGATGGCTGAATGACAACTCAATAGCGGTAAAACTCCCGGCGGCACATTAGATGCCGCCGGGGAATTGTGATTAAGGGAGCTTGGTTATGCATACATTTTTTATCAATACATCCGACAAGAATGTTGACGAGGGAAAGATTCTGTTTGATATTAATTACGAGAACAGAGCGCTTGTTGCCTTGAAGTGCCGCATCGAGGATTGGCCGGACAAGGAGAAAGGCTATTTGGCATGCGTTGAAAAAATGAGCGAAATGATGGATATGTATGATGATATGAACAAACAGTTCAATCTGATTATATATATTGACCTTTCGGCAATGCGGAAAGAAGCACTCGAACAAGACACGATGGCCAATGACTACAGAGGGTATATGGAAGCGTTGAGCATCGTGTACTGCCGGGTTATGAGAAACACGATAATCAACGCTTTGGAATGCCGCAGCCGCAGCCCAGAAGAAATCCTGATAATGTTTGGTACAGAAGAAAAAAGAATTTATGGTGCTGATATAAGCTCACCTTATGAGAATGATTTGGTTATTGAGCCGCTGCGCCTTTTTATCGGTCTTCCGCCAGACGAGAATATTTTCAAACTTCACGATGATATTGTTTCACCCGAACATAATGATGAAGGAAAAATGAGTAAAGCTCTCGCTGAATCCTGCAAAAAAAATGCAGAGTACTTCAGCGCTGCAGAAATATTTGCAGAGGAGTTTTTGGAGTATTGCCGGAAGGCAGAGACTTCATGCGATCAGGAAGGAATACATGAAGAGTATTTGAGTTTTGTGAGAACGGCGGTAAGCAATAATCAAAAATCGAGAAACGGGACAAGGATTAATACGATATTGTGCCCTTTGGATAATGAAGCGGAAGCCGACAATAAAGCGGCCAGAACACTGAATTCGCTGCGAATTGCGTGTTATATTCTTGCTTGTGTATACGACGGAACAATTTTCGACAATAACACGGAGCAAAAAGAACTGCGCTCGTTTGACGCTCTGAGAATTGAAAAGATTACAGAGGCACTTGCAGAGAAAAGAAGTGAATATGTTTACGCATTAATATCATTAAATGAAATGAGCAGCAGGTTCAGCGAATTGGAACTTACACCTGTTTTGTACAGCTTTAAAGGAAATGTATTTGACTATAATGAGGACGGAGATGCGATAAGCTGCTCTGTTGAACGTCCGGTCGGTGAGAGTAAGAAAAAAAAGAAAGCAGAAAGAAAAAAACGCGGGAAAAAAGAGGATATTTCCGAAATGGAAGACGGGAGGGTTATCGAAAGCGTCAAGCGCGAAAGGAAGAACTTGCTCAAAGAAAGAAAAGTTGAGTATTTTAGTCATGCGGAAAACTTCAGCGAAAGCCCGGAAATCTCGGAAACAGCAGGCAAATACATAATGCGCTGTGAACGATTAAAAGACTTTCAGCTTGGCTTTCTTAAAAAAGCCCAAAATCATATACTTGGAATTTTGTCTCATTACGCCGGAAAATCTGAAAACAATACAAAGGCAATTCTGCCCAAAAGGAGAGTCAGCCTTGCCGATCCGGATGGCGGAGATGAAACCAGAGAAAACTCGTATACAGCATCCAAACTGCCGGAGGAGCGCGAAATAGAGAATGTTGAACGTACAGCGAAAAAAATCTATAATGGTGCGGTTAAAGAGTATTTAATGTTTGAAGCTCGGGGGCCGCTTGCCGAGATGGATATTTCACGACAATGCGATTGGTTTGCAACAAGGATTCGCAACATTGAATCAAGCAAAAAGATGCTTAAAGTTATGTTTGGTGTGCTTACAGGTTTGTCGACGGTCTCATGCATGCCGTATATTGCTGTGCAGTGGGACGTGATTAAAGCGTCGGCGGAGTCTGCGCTTGTTGCTGCGGCAACGGTTCTGCTTCCGCTGTTGCTGCTGGCGGGACTTTATGTTTTAGAGTCAGCGAGGTATAAATACAAGTATAGACAAGCATGGCTTGAATTGATGGAAAAATATCAGGAAATTCAGCAGGAAAACCTTGAATCAATAGAAAACTATGATATGCTCATTTGCAAAACAATTCCAACGTTGAGGTGGACCTATGAGTATAAACTTGATGTTGATTTCTTCAAACAGTGCTGCAGTTATGCGAGTGCAAAAATCGTGCATCATAAGAAAAAACTGAAGGAAAGGGTTAACGGCATCGGAAACCTGCTTGATAATCTCGGAGCAAAAGAAAACAGAAGAGCTTCTTATGACAGTGTCGAAAGCGCTCGCGATACTATTGAATTTAACGAGGCGTATTGCTGCGGAGAAAAGAATATTGCGTTTTATACTGTGATTGATCAGAATTTCATAAACGGTCTGTACAGCAAAAGGAGGAAAAATGCATGAACTTGCTCATAAGCACGCTGAAAATTATTTTTACTTTTGCAACAGTATTCTTTGCAGCACTGCCGTTTGTTTTTGAGTACCATACGTACTTAAAAGATAAAGAAAAGAAAACAGCAAACAGGCGTTTCCGAATTATGTGCTTCACAATGATTTATGTTGCTGCATTGACATTTGCGCTTTGTGCTTTGCGTGATGTTATTACGGCTGTAGGCGGGTTGAGCGTAATTTCATGGTTGACCGCCAAGCTTGCGTTGCCGGTGAGAACGGCGTTCTTTTCGGATGTTGTTGGTGCGCTGTTAATTAACTTCGCTATTGGATTTTTATTCAGATTACTGCTCAGATTTGTGCGGATTGGGATGGGCAAGAGGAGCCTCAGTGAAGGCGAGAAACCGGACGGCGCTTTCAGTCTTGCGCAAAAAGTTGAAATCAAGATAATAAAGCTTTTCAGGAAGGATGTTTGGGTGTCAGCTGCAAGCATCTTGAAAAAACTCAGCATATTTTTATCAGCAGCATATGTTTGTTTATATGTTGTATTTCAATTGATTGCCCTGTTTGGAGCGGATTGGATTCCTTTTGATTTTCTTTCGCTTCTGTTTAACACAGGAACAAAGTATCCGGTGATTGCACTGTTCATTCTTTGGGAAAGCTTCTTTTTCCTTGACGGGATAAATGAGGATATTGATAAATGTCCCGAACCGGATCAATCGAAATTCGAAAAATCTGATGAAGGCGAAATTGATGTTGAAACGATAGACGAAGAGATTCGCAACGTATTTGGAGCTTTTTATGCGTGCGATGTTGATGTGGCTCTGTCGATTGACGATAGTGAGCAGGCAGATGATGCAAAGTGAAACAAAAGCATCACAAGCGAGAAAGGAACATGATTTTATGGAAAAACAAGCAATGGCACAGAGCGTTGATAAAAATAGAGTTGCGGATCTTATAATTGAAGCTGTTGAGCATAATTTCCGCGATTCGGGACACAAAAACAAGACATACCGAAATTGTATAGAAAAATTGGTAAAGTGCAGCAAAAGTGCAATAATAAACGGCAACATGTTTTCCGCCTTTTCAGAATACTTCGTTCGGTATTTGTCCATTGCAGCTGCAAGAGGTGATAATATCATTTTTGTATGCAATACCGATGCTGAAATAGAACTTACATATGATTTTCTTGTCCGGAAATTTTCAGAAATAACAAGCCTGCATTGCAATGACAGCACAGGTGAAATTAACTTTGATGATCCGATATGGAAAATAATAAAGATAAAAGGTAACGGGGATAATTCGGAGGAGGCTTCAGTAGATGAAAAGAGCATTCTTGTCACTTCACTGAGATACCTTTCATCTTCACGCTTTGAGAACGACCATAAAAGGTTTATTCATCTTATTGACACTGTTGTGTTTATTGACACGCTCGAAACAATAAACAAGTATAATCGTCAGATGGCAATGTTCAGCACAAGAGTTAAGCATATTGCCGAAACAAATGAATGCCTTGCCAGGAACGGAGGCAGGAACGAAGGGTTTCGTCTGAGATACATGGCACGTCCGATAAAGTATATTTGCTTTGATGATTCGAGGACACCCGGACTGGACAAGGTCCTTAAAAACCTCACGGCGGAGGAGTTTGAGTCTTTGGATGCAATGCAGTATAATCCAAACGCTGTTGTTAGGTGTTACAATTACGATGGACGCAAGGACGTCGGCGGAAGAGTTGTTGTTCAGCAGTTTGTTAATACACGTGAAGAATTGGGTCCGATGATGAATGTTGCGTTGATGTGTCTGAAGGCGGGAGCAAAATCCGTTACGGTGTTTGCAGATAAAGACATACCATATGAAAACATTAAAGAGTCAATTGCAGCAAATGCGGGAAGCATGGAAATCGGGGAAAAGCAATTTAGGCTTAACCGTGCAGAATGCGATGCAAGCGATTATTCCGTAATCATTGCAATGGACAGTGAAGAGAATCTTCCGAGGACATTGAGAAAGTACGTATCATTGACAGCTTCTGAAAAAACGCTGATAATTATATTTTCAAAGCCGTACATGCTGCGTGATTTTTACTATGCAAATATCGATGAAATCTGGAGCAGGATTCAACTTGCGAGGATTCCGGTTGAAACCGGAACAAAAAAGGATTTTGCGCAGAAATTGCTTATAAGAGCGAGCTCGGGTGGAATGATTGTGGATGAAATATTCCGCTCGGCGTTGAATGTCAGCACGAATGATTACAGAGAAATGGTGAATAGGCAGGACGTCATCTCCATTCTTGCTGATGTGCTGGATATCTACGGCGTGTTGAACGTGGACGAAAAAGCAGACAATGAAAAAGCAAAACTCAGATATAGGGAACAAGTGCTGAAAATTTTCGAGTTTCGTCACGACTGTGTTTTCGGTTATGACGGTAAGTTCTGTTCAGAAGACAGAGTGTTTTTGCGCACAGGAGGAGAGCTGTATGATTTGATCAACGGACGGGACATGGCGTCGTTGATTTTGGACGGCAGCGATAAAACGGAAACCATCCCCCTTCCTCGTGCGAGAATAACTCAGAACTATATTGCAGGCCAAAACCTAATATTTAATGGCAACATCTACACAATTAGAAACATAGACACCGAAAAGGGAATTCTGTATGTTCAGCTTGCGTTTGGAGGCATTAATACAGAGGTACATCAATATATTCAAAACAGAGAATATATTGTCCACCCTGACGACGAAAGTCCTGTTGTACTTGCAAATAATGTTATAGTATTAAAGGGCACTAATGGTGATATTGCCGTTGATAAGGCTTGTATTTCGGTGTTCAGAGCACCTACAGAGGTTATCACACACGGATATTACGAAGTCAGCTCAAGGACATTTGCGCAGAACAACAATAATCAAAATTATCACAAAATTGATGGTGAAGATGATTCGCTTGCGCAAAGGTCATACAGACGATACGGGAAAGTAGTTAATCCGTATTACGAATCAAAGCCTGCCGTTGCCGGAAATAAGGGAGCTTTGATGATGACAATAAGACTAAACGGAAAACTGGGAGAAAAAACGGAGAGAACTGTGCATCTTGCTGCTGCAATGATCAGGGAAATAATACGCTCGATGTTTCCTTCGGTAGCTGATTCCGTTGCGGTTTGTGCTTCGCAGCAAACTGAGGCATGCAGCAAGGTGGATATCGGAAGACCCAAACTCACCGTGAAAGGAAAAAACAATATTTTCAATAAAGATGTCTTTGAGATTACAATAATCGAGGACAGCGTCACGGAACTGGGAGTTATATCTGCATTATCTGCATCCGGAGAGGACACACTCAAAACGCTTTTCACTCCGATTGATGAATACCTTGAATGGTATTTAAAGTCGGAGAAAAAGAGCAATTACTTATACTACGGAAGCGACAGGGAGCCTGCGGAATTCGATTTTGTGTCCCTCTCAAAGCTCGCTGCATTGTTAGCTGACAGAGACCACGAACTTCGTTTTGGAAGATTACACGAGCGTATAACGAATCGAAATTGTGATTTCTGCGGGAGGAGGGTACGGAAAAATGAAAGATTGGACAGGCTTTCGGACGGCAGGAAAATTTGTGATCAATGCAAGAAACAAATTGTGACGGGAAATAAAAGAGAACTGAAAGAACATACGGCTGCTGCAAAGCTTTTCCTTGAAAGTAATTACGGAATAAAAATTGATAATGAGTATGCAGTTTGTTTTGATTCTGTAGAGAGAATTTTACAAGAAATTAAGGCAAAGGGAGATACGGAATACAAGGGAGATATACCGCTTTTTTCCTTTTTCGAAAAAAGGAGGGTTCACGTTGAAAAAGGGTTGCCATCAGCGAATCTAACCGAATTATTCGTTCGTGAATTGACACATGTCTGGCAGCGAAAAAACGTTCCGGATCTTTCGGCAGACCTTTCGGAAGGGTTGCTTGCCATTGTGGATATACAGTATTTAAGGTTTATCAGCAGGAATGGTTTGGCGGATGAAAGAACAAGCAAGCTGAACAGCTCCTATACGAGAGCAGGCACGGGATATAGGGAGATAGCCGGTAAACTAAAGGAAAACCCTAAGTACAGAAATAATCCGTTTTTGTATTTACTTGCAACTGCTTCGGGAGAATTTTTGGATGAGCTTATCCCGGAGAAACCGCGAAAAAGGGAGATGGGGGAGGATATCTTCGGGAAAAAATATGAGCCAAAAGAATTTGATCGGGTTCTTGAAGGACCCCCGGAGTACTTTTATCGCAATCGTTTGGCATCCGCTCAGCAAATGCTTTATGATTCTATGGTAGAAGCAATTATTCAGCATGTTGAGAGTGTGGACGCAAGCGGACTGAAGGAAGGCAGTGTTTTTACGGTGTCTAAAGCGATAAGCTATGATCGTCCCGATTTGTTTTGGTACAATAACTGCACATATACAGAAGATAAAATCCTTCTTAAGTATGGTGCCGATCGGGAGGAGAGGGAAAAGCTGCAAAAGCAGATGGATGAGATGATTCCGAAATTTGTTGAAGACATTGATGACAAGATGAGCGCATACGATGCGGCGATACGCATCTATGCAAAAGTTGTTAATGCAACGGATTATGATACCATTGCACTCAACGAACAGAAGGCTAAGGGAGGGCCGGCCAAGGATGAAATTGATTATCTGAGAACAATATGCGGAGTTTTTATTAGGGGAACAGCAGTTTGCGAAGGATATGCGCGTGCGATTGCGTATTTGATGCAAAAATGCGGCATTGAGTGTGCCGAAGCCGCCGGATACATAACAAAGGCCGACGGAGGGCAAGGAACGCCGCATGCATGGAACATTATTAAAATAGACGGCGAATACTACCATGTGGATGCAACATGGGATGATTATTCCAATACGAATCAGGCAGTCAAGCATGATGAATTCGGATATAATTATTTCTGCATTACAACGGAAGAAATTCAAAGGACACGAAAAGTCGACCTTTGCCCGACGGATGTTCCGATTTGTTCGGCCGTGGGGGCAAACTATTATTACCACAATTCATTGATACTAACGAAGTATGATTTGAATGAAATTAAACGGTTTGCCGCCGAGGCAGCGGAGCGGGGGCTTGATAAATTCTCGTTCAAATGCGGCGGTATTGCGGTTTACAGAGAGGCCATTAACAGACTGTTCGTGAGTTCGTCAGAAGGGTTTTCGGCTGTTGGTGCGGCAGCAAAGGCGAATAGAAAGATTGATGGTTCAACATATTCGTATTCATGGGATGCTGAAATACGCACAATAACTATAAAGTTTAAGTTCAAAAACAGGTGACTTTTGAAGGATTGAAAGGAGACTAAGTCATGAAAAGATTAGTTTTGATTGCAATTATCGTTGTTCTGCTTGCGCTTTGCGCCTGTTCTCCCGCAAAAAGAATTGTGGGGGAGTGGAAAACGCAAAGCACAGTGCTTGGAGTAGTTGTGGAAACAACGTATGTCTTTGATGAAAACGGAACAGGCAAGAAATGCGGAGCCGCCGAAATTCCGTTTACATACGAGGTTCAAGACAATAAACTGTTGATAACAACAAGCATCATAGGCGTTGATGTTTCAAAAAAAGAGTATTCCATTGATTTTAAAGGGAATACGATTATACTTACAGACGAAAATGAAGTCATTGAACTTATAAAGGAAAAGTGATAAAATCAGCATTGACGATTCAAACGCATAAAAGGAGGAGTAATGGAAGAACTTGAGTACAGTCCTCTTCTGAGAAGACTTATTGAGAAAGCAACAGAACTTGACGGCGGACCGAATCATAAGTTAACAGCAGAAGGCTTTATTGCGGCGGTCGTTTGCTATGTCAGAGATGTAAGCGATCCGGACAGCCAAAGACTGAAGAACATGCTGAAGCTGAAACTTCCGACAGCGATAAGCGATCCGAACAATATTGCAACAGACTTCATTTTGCATGCTACCAGTAAAGCCACACCCGAGTCAAGGCGCATTGACGAAAGCTATATTGAAGGGTGTCTTAAAAAGGCGCGCTGCATTGCGGCGAGCGAGGGTTCGGGAGAGGTGCATGCGTACCAGCTGCTGAAATGTATCCTTGACGAGCCGAACGACTTTATACGTAACTATATAGTTTTCGATGATCTCTTCGAGACGGAGCAGACAGTGCCCGGCATACAAGCGCTCGAGGATGCTTACACACGAATATTCGGCAACGACACTGCTGAAGCACAAAAATCATCCCACAGCGGAGAATGCAAGAAGGAGACTCGAAAAGAGGCACAAAAAAGTATTGCGGATATAATCAAAAGAACGAAGCAGATTCAGGAGTATCTGAGCGAGAGAGTCTTTGGTCAGGATAATGCGGTAAGTGTGTTCGTTGAGGGATATTTTCGCGCGGAGCTTTCGTCACTGACGGACAAAAGCAGCAATCGACCGCGAGCAACCTTTTTGTTTGCCGGCCCTCCGGGAGTTGGCAAAACCTTCCTTGCAGAAAAGGCTGCTGAAGCTATCAGCTATGCGGAAGGAAAAGAAATTCCGTTTGTTCGATTCGATATGAGCGAATACTGCGACAAAGAGTCCTCTCTTGAATTCATTGGCAGTGACGGTGTTTACAAGGGCTCAAAATCAGGCAATTTCACAAGCTTTGTGAAGAAAAATCCGCGCTGCTTAATTCTTTTGGACGAGGTTGAAAAGGCGCACATTTCAATTATCCATTTATTCCTTCAAATTTTAGATGCAGGAAGGATACGAGACAGCAAAACGGACGAAGAAGTATCCCTTGCGAGCGCAATAATGGTTTTTACGACCAATGCGGGCAAACAGCTTTACGAAAACTCCGAGTCGATTGATTTTTCAGTTTTACCGCGCAAAGTAATTTTAAAGGCATTGCAAAAGGACGTTGAACCAAACACGAAAACGCCGTATTTCCCTGCCGCGATATGCTCAAGATTTGCGTCGGGAAATGTTGTTATGTTCAACCATATTCGAGCGCACGAACTTTGGAAAATAGCGAATCGTGAAGTACTGAGAAGTGCCGAATCCTTTACAAACGAAACCGGAATCGGGATTTCCGTAGACGAAAAGGCATACACGGCACTGCTTCTGGCAGAGGGAGGAGCGGCAGACGCACGTGCAGTAACATCACAGGCAAGGACGTTTTTGAACAACGAGATATATGAGATGCTTAGATTGCTGAGCTCTGACCGGAGCAAAACAGATATTGGAAAGCTCGAGGATATTTCGATTGAAGTTAATTTGCCCGCTGACAACGATGATGTTAACTGTTTGTTCAACAATACAGAAACGCAGAACGTTCTGATAGTATCAACACTGGATATTATTGCAAATTGCAGGGAACAATCTTCGAGTGTTGATTTCTTGGGCGCTGATGATACAGAAAGCGCAAAAAGCATCGTGCACAATAACGAGCTGAGTTTTGCCATTGTGGATTTATCGTTGGGAGAACGCGGTGATTCTGAATTGTTGAATCAGGAGGATATTGAATCAACGGGCAGGGATATTCTTTGGTATCTCCGCGAGAACCTGCCGAACCTGCCGATATATGTCCTTGAAAAGAACTCCCAAACACTGAGTAAAGAAGAAAAGCGTTCTTTGCTTAAACAGGGAATAAGAGGAATCTTGCAGATTGGTGATAATGCAGCAGCCTTTGACAGAAGCATTGAAGATATATGCGTTCGGGTGCATCAGCAGAAAAGTATGAATATGCTGGCAAGAGCGAACAAACTTATCTCGTTTGAAACATCACAGAAGGTGAGTGAGGACGGAAAACATGCGGTAATAACCTTGTTCGATTTTGAAACGGAGACCGCAATAGAAGCTGAGGATTCAAGCAATATAATGAGTACTGTTTCAAGGCCGAACATACGCTTTGAACACGTAATCGGAGCGGAAGATGCAAAGAAAGAACTGAAGTACTTTGTTGAATACCTGAAAAATCCCGGAAAATTTATCGGTACAGGAGTAAGTGCACCAAAAGGCGTAATTCTTTACGGCCCTCCGGGCACGGGCAAAACAATGCTTGCAAAGGCAATGGCAAGTGAGTCGAATGCAACATTCCTTTTTGCGGAGGGAAATCAGTTTTTAAGCAGATATGCGGATGGCGGTTCTGAAAAGGTTCACGAGTTTTTTCGGACAGCACGTAAATACGCACCGTCCATTCTGTTCATCGACGAAATCGATGCTATTGCAAAAGAACGCCGAGGAGAAGATCAAACAGGAGCAGAGGCAACGTTGACGGCGTTCCTTACGGAGATGGATGGGTTCAATAAGGATCTTTCAAAACCTGTATTTGTTCTTGCGGCAACTAATTTTGATGTTGAATCCGGCGGAAGCAAAAGTCTTGATCCTGCGCTCATGCGCAGATTTGACAGAAGAGTTTTAATTGATCTTCCCAACAAAGCAGAGCGACGCACGTATCTCAAAATGAAGATAAACAAAAACAATGTTTTTAACGTGTCCGACAGTAAACTTGAAAACATTGTTGTGCGCTCAACCGGCATGAGTCTTGCTGCACTGGAATCAGTTGCGGAACTCGCTTTGAGAATGGCAATTCGTGACGGAGAAATGAAAGTCGCGGATGAAATTTTTGAAAAGGCGTTTGAAACATTTAATAGCGGGGAATCCCAAAAATGGGATAGTGCAACAATTGAACGCGTAGCTCGACATGAAGCCGGTCATGCGTTTCTTTGCTGGCACGGCGGTGAAACCCCGTCATATGTTACAGTGGTTGCAAGAGCGAATCATGGCGGTTATATGCAGCACGGAGACAACGAGGAAAAAACAATCTACACAAAGCGTGAATTGATTGGAAGGATCCGAACATCTCTGGGCGGGCGTGCGGCTGAGATGGTTTATTACGGCAGCGAAGACGGAATTTCAACCGGTGCAGCGGGAGACTTGGAAACTGCAACATCCCTGGCAAAACGCTTGATATGCAGTTACGGCATGGTTGAAGAGTTCGGCCTTGCAGCAGTAGATCCGAATTCAGTGAGCGGAGAGCTTTCGAACGAGATAAGAAAGAGTATTAACAACATACTGGACATTGAGCTGAAGAAGGCAATACGAATTATCAGTGAGAATCGGGAAGCCGTGGACAAGCTTATTGAAAAATTGCTCAAAGATGATTATGCTGCCGGAGACGAAATAGACGCGATTTTCGCATCATGCATTAAGGGTTAATATAATAAACATTGCGAGACAGCCTTGATGAATGCCCGGAGGGGACGGACTGTCTCGCAATTACGGAGAAAATGCCACGCCATGGCAGCAAGGCAATGCTGACAGCAATGAAATGATATTAAACGATGTCGTTTGCTAAATGAATAACAACTGAATGCGGATAATAAACGAAACAGCCGTCGCATGACGGCTGTTTTGGCATCCCCGGCGCGATTCGAACGCGCGACCTTCCGCTTAGGAGGCGGACGCTCTATCCTGCTGAGCTACGGAGACATTTACCAACAATTATTCTATCTTATTTTTGAAAAAGAGTCAATCACTTTATGCGGGCGGGATGAAATATATCTTGGAAACGGCGCCGGGTACTGATGCTTTTCGGACGGCAGTCGAAGGAGACGGCAGCCCGGGGTGCAATTTTCTGCTTTTGAGGAGAAAAATCGGGTTCCTCTTGAAAATAGAAAAAGAAATGGTAGAATATTGGACAAAGGACACAAATGTGTTTAAGGAGGTGCAAAACATGCCGGCGAGGACAAAAATCATTGCGGCGTACCCATCGCTTTCACCTGCGGAGCGGCAGGCGGCGGACTTTATCCTTTCCGATCCGGATGCGGTTCCGCATCTTTCGATAAAGCAGATTGCGGCGCGGGCGGGGGTCAGTATGCCGACCGTGACGCGGCTTGTACGGCGGGCGGGCTACAGCGGTTTTACGGAGCTGCGAATTGCGCTTGCCGGAAGTTTTACCAAAAACAAACCGGTTGCATCGGGCGATGATGACGGCGAGTTTTTCAGCAAATTGATGCTCGGTCAGATGCGTTCGGTCGAGGCAGCACTTAAGGCTGCGGATGCGGAAAGAATTTGCGCACTTGCCAAACGGCTTGTGACGAGCACGGGGTGTGTGCTGCTGTGCGGTGCGGGAGCAGCGGCGGGGATTGCCGAAAGTGCGGGCAGCGCACTTGTCGAACTCGGAATCCGTGCGGTTTGCCCGCAAAAACCCGAAACCCGGGCGGCATATTCCGCGCTGCTCGGTGAAGGAGACACTCTGTTCTGCATCCGTTCCGAAGGAAGCAGGGAAAGCGCGCAGCAACTGACGGAATGCATTCGAACGGCAAAAAAGGGTGGTGCGTACACTGTTTTTGTTTGCAATGAGCCTTGCATTTCGGCGGAGAGTGAAGCGGATTGCAGCATTTGCACAACATGCGAAAGCGATATTCGCAGACTTTTGGGCTATGCAACATCGGCATCGCTTGTTGCGTTTACGGAAGCTTTACTCGCGCTCACGGCGCGATATGCGGGAAAAATTCCGGAGAACGCATACCGGGGAAGAATGCAGTGAACAGCTGAAAGGGAATATAAACAAAATGAGAATCATTGAGGATTTGCATACACATACATATTACAGCCACGGCAAAAACGGCCCGCGCGACAATGTGCTTCGGGCGTTGGAGCTCGGACTTGAGGCGGTTGCGGTCAGCGAACATGCGGGCGGCAACATGTATTACGGTGTCCGCGGGAAAAAACTGGAGAGGCTGAACGCGGAGCTTGCGGAACTGCGTCGGGAATTTGACGGACGTATCCGCGTGCTGCGCGGCTTGGAATGCAACGTAATGAATTTCGGTGAAAGCGATATCCCGAAGGACCGCAGCGAATATGATGTCATTATTCTTGGGTACCACAAGGGAATTCCGCCGGTGAACAGATTTGCGCGGCATATCCTTTTCGAAAGTTTCGGCGGGAAATCGACTCCGCGGCGCAACACCGAATCGCTCATGGCGGCGGCGGAAAAGGGTCATGCAGATATTATTTCGCACCCGAACCTTTATTTGACTCTGGACATTCCGTATCTTGCGGACTGTGCAAGGCAGCTTGGCATTTTGCTGGAAATAAACTCCTCGCATGTAAGCCTGACCCCGGAGGAGATAAAAACGATACACGAACACGGCGCGGGGCTTATTATCGGCAGTGACGCTCATGTCAGCTCCCGTGTCGGTGATTTTGCAAACGGAATCGAATCCGCAAAACAAGCGGGAGTTTTGAATTCGGTTGTTAATATTGAATTATAATGCAGAATGCACGGTGTATCCCGATGTCCGGAAGTACGGAGGCTCAGGTTCGGAAGAACCGCCTGCAAAGCTCCGAAAGCGCGGCCTCGAGCTGCGCACAGCTGCGCCAGCCGCTTCCGATAGTTGCATTCGGACGGCTTTTTCCGTGAAAATCGCTTCCGCAGGTTGCAAACAGTCCGAATTCACGGGAAAGGGAAGAGAAAAGCCGCGTTTCACCTTCCGTTGCGGCACCGTAAAAAGCTTCAATACCCCATATTCCCTTGTCGGCAAGGTCGCGGACAAGCTCATGCGGATCGCATTTTTTCATCAGCATCGGGTGGGCAAGTATTGCAGCTCCGCCCGCGCCCGTAACGGCATCGATGACAGCCTGCGGAGAGGGGTGTTTTTGCTTTATATCCGCAAGAGCGTCTCTGTTCAGTATGCGGCGGAAGGCATCGGCTGTGTTTTCGGCGTGGCCTGCTGCGGTGAGCGCGGCAGCATAGTTGGCGCGGGTCGTGGATTCGCTGCGGATAAGATAATCCGAAACATCCATGCCCATTTTGCGCAGCTTGATTTCAAGCAGACGGTTGCGCTCCTCGCGAAGAGCGGTTTGTTCCGCAAGCAGCTTTTGAAAACACGGCGCATCGATATCCTGCCCGATGCCGAGAATGTGAAGCTTGTCGGCATAGTCCGCTTCGGCCTCAACTCCGGGAAGCATCCGAAGCCCAAGCTGTGCGGCACGGGACAGCGCGGCGGGAACTCCGCGCACACAATCGTGGTCAGTCAACGCGAGCAGCTCAATTCCGGCGGCTTTTGCAAGCTCGGCAACATGTTCCGGGGATTCGCTTCCGTCGGAACAGCGGGAGTGTGTGTGCAAATCATACATTGTGTTTTCCTCCGTGTACGCGGCGAAGCCCGTGCGGGTGATTCGGCCGTGCTTTAGTCTGTCGGAACGCCGACTGCGTTTGAAATAATTATACATGAGACCGCGGAGAAATGCAACGGCGGAACAAAAACAATATATCTGCCGGAGATGATTGTCGGAAAAGCGCGTATATTGTATAATTAAAGAATGCGGGAGTTTACGCATGAAGGGCGGGAAACTCAAAAAATATCGAGGCGAAAACCGATATGATAAACGTGAAAGAAAAGAAAACCGAACGAACCGAAAAAATCGGGAAAGGACAAACAGCACCGAAAAGAAAGAAAACGGCGACGGTCGAGCGCATTGCGCAGGCGATAGGCTCAAAACGTTTTCTTGCAATTGTGCTGTGCTGCTGTGCCTGGGCGGTGTTCCATGCAGTGAACATGTATGCCGTTTATTCCGATTTGCTTAAGCGCGTTCGGGATGCGCTTCCGATTTATTCCGGAGAGGAAATGCAGCGATTTGCGGAGCTGACTTCCGACCTGATATATACTTTCAGAGTCACGGCGGGAATTTACTGCATACTTGAATGCATTTTGCCGATTGCGGCGGCGGCGGCATTTGCGGCGGTGCATTGCGATGCACGGCGGGGACAGCTTGCGGAGGGTTCGGGAATTCCGCTGCTTCGAATGACGCTTGCGGTGCAGGTTGTCATCGGAATTGCCGCAGCCGTGACGCTGTGCCTGCTTGTTGTCTGTGCGGCGGAACTGGAGCAAGATATAATCGTTTTTCGCAAAACCGTACTTAACATCATTGCAACGCCTCCGCCCGTGTTTACTCCGATGCGCATTGCGGCGATAATAATTACTGCGGGCGGGATAGATGCTGCGCTGTGCACACTTGAATGCTTTTTGTTCCGCATGTTCGGAAATGTTCGAAGTCAGCTTTCTGCGGAGCCGAACGGCGGCAGGGCGGAAATACGGCTGCAGCGGGCGGAATATCTGCTGTTCGGTCTCGGGCTTGCTTCGGCGGCGTGCGCGGTTGTTCTGCTTACGGCGATTGTGGCAATGGGGCAGCGGCATCCGTCCGTTTACAAAAGCGGAATCATCAATGCGTTCAATCCGCCGGCATTTGCCGCCGCGGCGTGTGCGCTTTTCACCGGTATGAAGCTGTGCAGAAGCTGTGAACAACATGAAGCTGTGAACAATAAGGAAAAAACTGCTGCGGAAGATGCAGGCAATTAACAACGGCTGCGAATCCGTTTATAGCGACAAAAAAGCAGAGTCACTGCGGCGAACTCTGCTTTTTGTTGTTCTTGCGGGAATAGTCTCGGAAAGTCGCTTTTGCGAAAACGGTTTGTTTAACAGCCTTTTTCACAAAACACGAAACGTTAACTCAACCGACGGCTGAAGGAACCGTTATTTTTCGTCCTTTGAATCGCCGCACTCGGAGAACACGGCCCTGAGCCTGTCAAGAATATCGATTACATATTCTTTGTTGAGCGTGTAATAGGTTTTTGCGGTGCGCAGATCGCATTCCACAAGGTTTGCCGCAACAAGGCGCGCCATATGATGGGAAATGGTGGTGGGGTGCAGCGCGGTCTTTTCGGAAAGCTCCTGTCCGTAGGCGGAGCTTTCGCGAAGCAGATTGATAATGTCCAAACGGCTCGGCTCGGAAAGGGCTTTGAACAGCATTGCGAGTTCCTCGGGGGAAGAGATAATGTCGCGAACGCTTGAAACAAGGTCATAACCGATGCCCATGAGAACCATGCCGCTGTCCTTTCCGGTATCGTCCTGATACTGCTTTACGAAAGCAGCAATATGGTCATACATGAAGATGGAGCAGTAGGGAGTCATTTCGATATCGTCGGGAAGTCCCATTCCGTAGCAGTCGTTAACCTTTTTGAGGACGCCGCTGCCTTCGGGATAGCGTTTGGAAAATGCGGAGCAGATTGATGCAACGTTTTCGCGTTCACGGCGCATTGCATTGAGGAACCCGTCAATAAGCAGGGATACGCGTTCGGAATAGCTCTTGTATTTGAACAGGAGCTTCATTACGCCGAGTCGGGCCTGCTCATCAAGGCCGGTGTTTTCAAGTCGCTCATAGAAGACATCGGAAGTGATCTCCTCGGTCACGGTTGCGGTGCCGGGGGATTCAAGAACGCTCAGAATGTCAACCATGATGTCTTCATCGGTTTTTGAATAAATATATTCAGTGAAATTCTCCGGATCAATACCGTCGCGAATTGCGGGGAAGACCATCATGTACATAATGCTGTTGCTGCATGCGAAGGGTGTGGGACTGCTGCAAACAGGAGTCAACAGCTGACTAAGCTCGCGCTTGCCCACACGGACAAGGTAGTCAAGGCGATCCTGAAGGTCTGCAACCGGAGAGAGGAGCCTTAAAAATTCGTTTGTTTTTGAAGGAAATCTTGTGCACAATCTGTCGAGTTCGATGCGAACGAGACGACCTTCGGCTCTGCGGTGGAAGTATTGAAGAGCTTCAAAGAGGGGATTGATGTTTATCATACGGGAGACCAACCTTTCGTATTTTTGTTTTATACTCTTTTATTCTAATACATTTAAAAAAATATGTCAAGTACAGAATTTCCTGTTGACAAGATATTGTTGGGCATTGTACAATGCATAGGATACCAATCCTATAACTGTGGTTGGAGAAGGAGGATAAACATGAAACTCAAACGTTTGGCGGCACTTGTGCTCGCGGTTATGATGACATTGGCCGCAGCTTCCGCGACGGGGCTTTCGAAGCTTGCGGCGGAAGGAACACAAAAGCCCGAAAAGTCCGTTGTTAATGCGGCGGGCGCAACATGGTACCACGCCGATGCAGGCGAGGAACTGCGTTTTGATGACGACTCAAGCTATTGCTTTGAAAGCGAAAGCTGGATTATGCGTCAGAAGAGCGGGAACACGATTGACGAAGCTGTTTTCGACGGCATCACGCCCGACAATGTTCAGACATTGACCGATGAAAACGGCGAGACCTACACCGTTTCAATGTATTCCCAGGCAACGGTTGTTGCAGCACTCAACCGCATGCTCGGCAAGGAAACGAAAAAACCCGAACGAACCCTTGTTGAAAGGTACAAAATTGATGATGAAGGCATGATTGACGTCATTATCAAACTTTCCGGCGATGCCGTGCTCGAAAACGGCGGCGCGGTTCTCGGCGAAGGACTTACCAAACAGCAGTCCGCCGCACGCGAAAAGCTTGCAGCGGAACACGAAATCATTAAAAAGCGCATCGAGTGCGCCGCTTCGGCAATCTCTTTTGAATACGATTTCACCCTGCTCTGCAACGGCTTTGCGGCAAGCGTACCTTTCAACGAGGTTTCGCGCATTGCGGCGGTTGCGGGCGTTGAAAGCGTTGAATACATGCCCGTGTTTGAAATTCCCACGGAAAGCTATGAAATCGTTCGTCCCGGCGACACAAAGATGACGATTGCGAACGATGTTATTGAATCCCGCTACGCATGGGATCTCGGCATTGACGGCAGCGGCATGGTTATTGCAATTATCGATACAGGCATCGATACCGATAACGAGTGCTTTGCTCCCGGGCTTGAAACAGTCAAACTGACGCAGGAGGACATCAGCCGCATAATCGCCGAAAATCCGGATATGAACATGCTTGCGCTTCGTCCCGGAACGACTGCGGAACAGGTTTATATCAACGATAAGATTCCGTTCGCATTTGACTATGCGGATAAGGACTGCGATGTTAACCACGGCGGACAGGCTTCCGCACACGGCACGCATGTTGCCGGCATCGCAGCGGGGCAGGCGGTCGAAAGCGCGGGCACAAGCTTCGGACTGACCTCACTCGGCGTTGCACCCAAGGCGCAGATCCTGCCGCTCAAGGTGTTCAGCAATCGCGATGCTTCCGCGACTCTCGGCAGCGTTGCGGCCGCAATGGAGGATGCGATCGTTCTCGGTGCGGATGCAATAAACCTCAGCCTCGGTGCTGTCGGCGGTCCCGTGTATTACGAGGACTATACAGAAGTTTTTGATGCGGCACTTGCCAACGGCATCAATGTTGTTGCTTCTGCGGGTAACTCCGCCTCTTCCACGTACCACAGCCTTTGGGAAGCGGATCTCGGCCTTACGGACAATCCCGATATCGGCATGGTCGGCATGCCCGGAAGCTTCAATTCCGTTCTGACGGTTGCAAGTCTTAACAACCCCGAATACTTCGTTGCGATTCAGACTCAGGATGCGCTGCTGTTCGATGATGCATATCCCGAATACGGCGGCTCATGGAAATCCCGCTACGACGACAAGGCGGATTATGAGTACAAAGTTGCAACCCGCATCGGCGGACACAGCTACGAGTACAGCATTTTTCATACCACCATCGACAATGCGGATCTTTCCGATGTTTCCGGCAAGCTTCTGTTTGTTGACTATAACTCCGAACTGACGATCGATGAACATGCGGCGTTTGCACGAGAGGCGGGTGCGGCTGCACTGTTTATCTTTGACTCTTCAAGAGAAACCACCTTTGTTGACACAACGAGAGAGGATTGGACCTATCCCGTTGCGGCATACAAATACGATTCGCTGACCAAGGCTCTTGAACCGTCCCACCCGGCGACGATTCATATCAACCCCTATTGGGATATTGACGATCAGGGCGGTTACATGTCCTCATTCTCAAGCTGGGGCACAACCGGCGGACTGACCATCAAGCCCGAGATAACGGCCATCGGCGGCAATGTTTTCTCCGCATATAACGGCAGCGGCGCATACGCACTTTCAAGCGGCACGTCAATGTCCGCTCCGATGACGGCGGGCAGCGCACTGCTTGTTCGTCAGTACCTGATGAACAATTTCAATATTCCTGCGGCGGAACTTCCGGAAATTGTGAACAACCTGCTCATGAGTGCCGCAACTCCGGTGCTCAATCCCGACGGACTTACCTATTCCCCCCGTTATCAGGGCGCGGGCTTTGAGAACATCCGTGCAGCAATGACCGCCGGTGCCTACATCACCACCGAATGCGGCAGGGCAAAGCTTGAACTCGGCGATGACCCGCAGAAAACAGGTGTTTACAACCTTAATTTCACCGTTGTGAACATGACCGATGCGGACAAAACCTATACTGTTGATGCTTCCGTTCAGACGGAAAGTGCGGAGACGGGCCGAATCAATGCGGACGGCACCCGCCGTTATCTCATGACCCAGACCCCGCACATGCTGAATTCCGAAATTGCGGGCAACGGCGCGATTACGGTTCCCGCAGGCGGTTCAACCGAAGTTTCCGTAACGATTACGCTCACCGAGGAAGATATCGCTTATATCGAAAAGTACTTCCCGAACGGCATATATGTCGAAGGTTTCGTGACTCTCACCGCAGGTGAGGAGAACGGCGTTGATCTTTCCGCTCCGTTCCTCGCATTCTACGGCGACTGGCTTGCACTGCCCGCAATTGAGCAGAGCAGCTACTATGATTTCACCGAAATTGAAACCGGTGAATGCGATGCAACCCATGTTGTCAACGGCGTATACACCTATGATGCAAATTACGATGAATATATCGGCCTCGGAACAAGCATGGCTTGGCCGAACAACAGCATTTACTCCACGGAAGAACTCGGCACGATGCGCTATGTTGCAAACCGCAACGCGATCTCTCCCAACGGGGACAGCATCCGCGATGCGATCGATGCGATCGCAATCGGATTGAACCGCAATGTTGAGAATTTTTATTACAGCGTTGTGAATGCAGAAACGGGCGTTGAATACTACCGCAAGGATCTCGGTTTTGTGCCGAAGACGTACTACAACGACAATGCGGGTCAGGCACTTTACGTCGGAGCCTATGATAACGAGGAGTTTGACTGGGATTATACCGACCTTGAAGGCAGTCCCTTGCCCAACAACACAAAACTTACTGTTGCATTTTGTGCGGAACTGGCTTATAATGGCAGGGAGCGCACCGAAAAGTGGGAGATGCCGCTCACGATTGACACCGAAAGCCCAATCAAGAATGTTTCCATGGTCAGCTATGAATGGGAATATGAAGAATGGAGCGATGAGGAAGACGACTATGTCGGCACGGGTGAATACTACCACGTTCCCACTATCGTCATTGACTACAGCGAGAATCAGTACATGGACTGGAACTGCGGCAGGGCTGCATATGTCAGCGGCGCCAGCTCAAGCAAAGTGTTCCACAATTCCGTTGAACCCGGTACCGTGAACGGAACGACAAGGCTCGGTCTCGGTCCGGACGATCTGAGCGACATCAACAGTTTCCTCTTCCTTGAATGCATGATAAGCGATTATGCGGGCAACGGCTTGTTTATTCGCATCGAGCGCGATGATCGCCCCGGAATCTACAACTCCGGCGAGCTTTCCGACAGTGTTGTAAATCTCCGCCCCGGCGAGACTTACACCGTCAGCGCACATTCCGATATCTGGGATTTGTTCACGGATTTCGACTTTACATGGAGCGTTGAGGATGAATCAGTTGCATCGGTTACCCCGAACGATGGTGATGTTTTCTCCGCAACGATAACCGCAAACGAAATCGGCAGCACCACGCTGAAGCTTACGAACGGTTTCCTTAAGGAGATGACCTGCACGATTAACGTTGTTGCCGAAAACTACGACATCTCCGCTTCGGCAGGACTCGGCGGAACAATATCGCCCGACGGCACAACCACTGTTGATTCTCTCGGTTCTGCATCGTACACGATTACTCCGAATGAGGGCTGGCATGTTGCGGATATCATTGTTGACGGCGAATCAGTCGGTGCCGCAAATGAATACACCTTCGACTGCGTTATTGCAAACCACACGATCGAAGCTGTGTTCGCAAGCGATAACTACTTTAATGTTTATTTCGTTGACTGGGACGGCACAACGATCAGTGTTCAGACAGTCGGCTACGGCACGGATGCGGAAGCACCTGCCGACCCCGTGCGTGAAGGCTATGATTTCATCGGCTGGAGCGGAAGCTTCACCGGAATCACGGCAAACACCGTCCTTGTTGCACAATATGAACCCGCAAGCGGAATCCTTGCGGGCGATGTTGACGGCGACGGCATTGTGACCGCCGCAGATGCTCTGCTCGTTATGCGTTATTGCAGCGACCTTGCGGAGCTGACCCCCGAACAGCTTGAGGCTGCCGACTTTAACGGCAACGGCGTTGTTGAGCTTATCGACGCGCTGCTTATCCTCCGCGCTGTTATCTGATTTGCTGCTGACGGCCGTTATCATGGCACGAACGGTAACAGCCTTTCAGCAACCCTGCATCGATTTCCGAACAAAAGACTGTCATCATCCTTTCTGTCCTTTGCATCCTGACTCCATTTTTGCAAAGTCGTTCGGAAAATCGGTGCAGGGCATAGAGCCTGCATTGCCGCAATCGTTGACCGGTTGCGGCAATGTTTTTTTACCCCTGCATCAATTTAACGGACGCACAGCCGCCGAAGAAAAACAGTGAATCAAATTTTTAATATAATGTGATTCTCCCTCTTGAATCCGTTTAAAAAATGTGTTAAACTGATATATGTACAAAATTTGAACATATTCGCCGGTGTGATGGAATTGGCAGACGTGACGGACTCAAAATCCGTTGGTAGCAATACCGTGTGGGTTCGAGTCCCACCACCGGCACCATGGCGAGTGTTCTTACAGCATTTGAAAAGCTGTGAGGACACTTGTTTTTTGTTTATAGCAATTTTTTCGTTGCTCCAAGGTGGGGAAGTAGACTGTGTTGAATGTTTCTCGCGGCTGCATTTATCTGCCGCGATCGCTATTGCTTTATCTTTTGGCATTGAATTTACATGATCATGAGCGGAAATTATGCTTTTGAACAAAAGCAAACAGAATTGTTGTGATGCTTATATCTGCGACTATGCATTTGCATATAAGCGAGAACACGGTTTCAAAGCATATAATACGCTCAAATAATATTTTACATAAACTTGCCTTTAAAAACACTTGACAAATGTTGACAAAATTCGGTATACTGTGAGTATGAACATCGGTTTGTTATTCGTCAGTCCGTGTTCGAGTAAAATCAGGAGAGATATATGAGAAAAACGTATAGGATTACTTCATTGTTCCTGGCAGTCGTCTGCCTGTTCGCCTTCTCACTGTTTCAGCCCGTTTACGGGCTCACCGAGCTTTCGCGTGAAAACCGCAGGTTTGCAGCAGCGGCGGAAGAATTGAATTCTGTATGGGATAACCCGAACGGCAATGCACTCGGTTACAGTCCGCTCACAGGCGAAATCGAATCCGAACGAGGCGAGTATTCAAAGGATTTTCGCCGTGCGGACGGTGCGGTCGAAAGGGTCATCTACTCCGACCCCGTTCACTTTGAACAGAACGGAGAATGGCATACCATTGACAACACTCTTGTCGCCGAAACGGATGCGGACGGCATCCTGAGGTATAAAAACACTGCCGGTGATTTTACCGTACGCTTCGGCGAAAACCTTTCCGGTGAAATTGTCTCCGTTGAATACATGGGGGAAACGCTCTCTGTTGCATTGAACAGCCTGTCCTTTGCCAACCTTTCAAACGGACTCACCGCCGCAGACTTTCATGCGGAAATTCAAAACAACTCAACCGATACAACGGACCTGACGGATCAACAGCGCGATTCCCTGCTTCGCTTCCCCGACTGCCTGTCAAGCATTGTTCGATATGTTCGCTCCGAAACCGACGACAGTGCAATCCTCTCGTACTCTATTAACGGAAAAACAATATCTGAATTTATAACCCTCTCTTCTCGTCCGTCAATGGCGCAGAGTGAGGATTTTTGTTGGTCATTCAACATAAAGACATCACTCACGCCGAGAATGCAGGGCAATACCGTCCTGCTTGAAAACGGCAAGGGCGAAACCGTCTTCACCCTTCCTGCACCGTATATGTTCGATGCAGCAGGTGCGGAAAGCACCGATTTCGAGGTTTCGCTTGCTCCGAATTCAACTTCGGACGGATTCATCTATACCATGGTTCCGAGTTTTGCGTGGCTTTGCAGTGCGGAACGAGCGTATCCGGTAACGATTGATCCCGATATAAAGCTGAATTTCAAAAACAATGTTGAAAACACATACGTCGATAAGAATCTCCCCAACACAATTTGCAGCATAAACTCAACCGCACCCGGTGCACTGCGCCTGAGTGCAAAGCAAAACATACTTATTCGGCTGAATGAACTCCCCGAGCTGAATGCCGGTGATGTCATCGTCAGTGCTGCAATCAACCTGACGCGGTACGATGAACCCGGAACGAACCTCGGCAAAGAAATAGACCTTTACCCCGTGCTGTCAGATTGGTCGGAAGACACACTGACATGGACGCGCTACTCCGCATTGAACAACGGCAATCCTGCGGACAAATCCAGAGTTTTTTCACTCGCAATGTCCGAAGTGCAGAACGGTGTAAACTTCTTTGACATAACCGACCTGTTCAAAAAATGGCATTCCGGTGTGACTGAAAATTACGGCGTTGTTTTGGAGAGCAGCAGTTCCGCAATATACCACTCATCGCGAACCAATGTATCATCCGGCGTACACCCCTACTTTTCGATCGTCTATGTAAACTCCACCGGCCTTGAAAGCCGTTTCTCGTATTCGGATCAGGATGCGGGCGCAGCCGGCGCGGGCAGCGTGAACCTGTTCAGCGGCAACCTCACTTTCTCGTTTGCGGATGCTTCTGTTGCAAACGGAGCCTTGCCAATCTCCGTTTCCCATGTATACAACACGAACGACAAGAATACAGATATCGGTTACGGCTACGGCTGGCGCTTGAATTATTCACAATCGATAGAAGAAATGTCATTCCAAAACGGAAATAAAGCACAGACATTCTTCAAGCTTACCGATGGCGACGGCACAAGGCATTACTACAAAAAACAATCGGATTCGTCAGCAAAATACGTCAATGAGCTTGACAAGAATTCAACGCTCACCGTCAACACGGGTTCAAAACTTATCACCGTTTCCGATAAGGGCGGAAACAAACTCGTTTTTGAATACGGCACATACAACGGCAGGAAGCAAGGAAGGCTTACCTCCGTTGAAGATGCAAACGGCAATAAGATCCTTATTGAATACAGGGATTCAACTCAAAAAAAGGATCTGCGCATTTCTGCGGTAAGAGAAAAGCTTGCCTCCGTCTCAACCTCGGGGCAACGCATAGTTTTCGCATACAACAGCAGCAACAGGCTCTCGTCCGTAACTCCGCCCGACGGTTTGACGGTTGCTTACTCTTACTCCGAATACAATAATCTTCGTGCCGCACAATATGCAGACGGCACAAGCTCGCAATACACCTATTATTCAAAGCATCTGCTGCAAAAAGCAAAGAACCCCGCCGGATACGGCATAACCTATACCTACTCCGGCAGCGGCAAGACTGCCTCCGTTGTTGAAAAAGCCGGCACGGCACAAACAGCGGGCAGGCAGATCCGATTCGAATACGGCTGGAACGTTACAAACGTTATCGATGCTCAGAATCGAATCGTAACATACCAGTTCAACAACGCAGGGCAAGCCGTAAGCATCCGCAATCCAGAGGGTGAAGCGGTGTTCATGGCATACAACTCCGCAGACAGAACAAAAACCCAGCTCGCTGCCGTCTCCAAAACGCAGACGACTGTATTCAACCTGCTCAAAAATCACGGGTTCGATAAAAAGAATCCGAACGATTATTGGACAAAATCCTCAACCTCCGCCGTGTTCACGCAAACCCATGCTCACACGGGTTATCGCAGCGTAAAGCTGCCTTCGGGTACTTATATCGAGCAAAGTGTTTCCGTAAACGCAGGTGCCGTTTACACTGCTTCCGCATACTTCACCGGTGCGGCAGGCGGCGTTGTGCAGGTGTTGAACGGTTCAACCGTGATTGCACAGAGCGACCCCGCGCAAACTTTCGGAACAACAGGTTCGGACTGGACACGCGGCGTTGCAGTGTTCACCGTCCCGACGGGAGTTTCAAACATAAAGATCCGCATTGCCCAGCCGCAGTCCGCTTCGGGAACAGCCTACGCCGACTCCATACAGCTTGAAACCGGCGAAACGCCGAATCGTTACAACATGCTCCAAAACAGCGATTTCACTGACGGAGCATCCTCGTCCGATGATTCGGATAACTCGACAGGCTATGCACAGAATGTTGTCGGCGACACCGCAATCCCCAACGAAATCGTCTCCGCAGCAGGCGATTCCTCGCACCCCGGCGCTTTCTCGGATCAGGTGCTTAAAATCACCGGCAGCACCGGTGCAATTAAGCATGTTTTCCAGTCGATTCAGGTAAACGGCAAAAAAGGCGACGTCTATTCATTCGGCGGTTGGTGCGCATCCGACTCCGTGCCGGAAACCGTACAGCTCAACACATCCGACAGCCCGATAAGCTACCGTGTCTTCGGAAGAAAAGAAATAAAGCTTCAGTTCTACTCAAACGGCACCTTCCAAAATGAGGTCACCGCCGCTTTTGCTGCCGACACAACCGATTGGCAGTACACCTGTGCAAGTGCGGTCGCTTCGCTTGACTACACCGAAGTAAGAATCGTCGTCTGCTTCGACTACTCACGCAACACCGCTCGCTTTGACGGGCTTCAGCTGCACAGGGAACAGTTCTCTCAAAGTTATTCCTATGACGATAACGGCAACGTTACGGGTTACGCCTCCCTTATAGGACAGGAACCCAAGCTGACCTATGACAACAGCGACAACGTGACTTCCTCCACCGACCCGCTCGGCAACAAAACCTTATACACCTACGACAGCAAGCACAACCTGCTTACGTCAACAACGCCGGAAGGGGTAAAAACAACCAATGTCTACGATGCAAACGGCAATGTTACAAAAACTTCGGTTGCATCGTCCGATGGTTCGCTTTCGACTTCGTCAACAACAGCATTCAATGCTGCCTCGGCGCTCGCTTTCGCTGTTACTGATGCTCGCGGAAACATCGTTCGATACAGCTATAACACAGCAACACGGTTGCAGACGGCAGTAACCGATGCAAAAGGAAACACGAGTCAATACACGTATTACTCAGCCTCCGGAATGCTTCGTCTTGCCGCTATCACGGGCAGCAACTACAGTACGGTGGACTATTCGTATGATGATTACGGCAAACTGACGGGTATTACCCGACCTCAAACTGCATACAGCTTCACCTATGACGACTGGGGCAGAACAATTTCAACCTCAGTCGGAAACAGAGTGCTTTCAACCAACACCTATGACTCTTTCGGTCGTTTGTCTTCCGTAACTTACGGCAATGGCTATAAACTCAGCTATACATACGACAGCATAGACCGCGTTGAGTCAATTACCGAACTCGAAATGCCGGGGCTTTCCCCTTCAAAGGTTTATGAGTTCGTATACGACGGTGAAGGTAATCTTTACGAGCTTCGCAACTATAAAACCCGTCGCTCTACCTTCTTTGAATACGACCATGCCGGCAGGTGCATGGCAAGCACCGAAAAGAGCTTCACCGGAGGTTCATCCGGCAGTCTTGAATACACGGCCGTCTGTGCGTCTTACAAGTATGAGTACGATAAAAACAACAACCTTTCCAAGCTCACGCAATCGGTGGGTGGCTTTGATTGGGCTGTTTCCTATACCTACGACAAAGACAACCGCCCCGTTACAGCAACCCTTGCGAACGGCACAAAAATCAGCAACCAATATGACGGAATCGGGAGACTTGTCGGTCGCAGTATAAAAAACGGCAGTGCAACCGTCTCACAAATTCAACTCTCCTATGTGACTGGTACTAACGGAGCAACAACGCTCGTCCGGTCATACCGCAACGGTTCGGACGCGAAATATAACTATGGTTATGATGCCAACGGCAACATAACCAAGATTTGGCGCGGCGATTCAACATTCGAAAATGCAGATGAAAAATTCTCCTACGAGTATGATTCCATGAATCAGCTTGTGCGCGAAAATCTGTACTACGGAGAAAACAATTCCGCGAACTCAACTTACACTTATGCATACGATTCCTACGGCAACATGCTCGGAAAGTATCGCTATGCATACACAACGGGTTCAATTGCGAACAAGTTGATCCCAACCATCCGGGGAGGTAGTTTCAATGTTTAAAAGAAAGATGTTTTTTATGTTTCTGTTTGTTCTTTTCGTGGCATTCATTGCAGGGACATTTGTTGTGATTGGCAAAAACAAGCTTCCGGAAACTAAGGCGTTTGATGTGGGCGATTATCAATATTATATTGATAAATTTCCGTCAGAAGATAATTTAGGGTTCATATCCGATCCAAAAGATCTTCTCAAAAAAGTTGAAGTAATTTGGATCAATAAGTATGGAGAACGTATAAAAAAGCAGAAACCCTATCAAGTATTCTATGATAAGGCAAACGGTATTTGGCTTGTTCAGGGAACATTGCGATCCAATATGACGGGTGGTGTTGCAAACATCTTGGTGGATAATGACACAGGCAGGGTCTTAGCACTCTGGCATGATAAGTAATTTATGTCGATGAGCATCTTGCTGTTCCAATATGTATCCGTTCAAATGTATCCGTTCAAAAACAGTACCGACGTTGCTGTTGCTTTCGTGCATAACCGATTTTTTAAAGCAAAGAAACAGATGTACGGTTCTGATTGGCAGGATACATAGATTTTAATTATTAATAAAACTACGCGAGGAAGGAAAAAGCATATGAATTTCAGAATAACGGATGATGTAAGCGAGCACGATGTCAATGAGATACATGGAATGCTGAAAGAATATAATCTTGCTCATCGTGAACAATCAAAAAAATCCCGATAGGGCTGTTCGTTGAAGACGAAAACAACAGAAAACTGGCAGGATTGACAGGAGAGATATTTGGAAATTGGCTTTGCATTCAATTCCTTTTCGCCAGTGAACAACTCAGAGGGCAAGGTATCGGAAGCCAGTTATTGGAGACCGCGGAAGGCGAAGCCAAGCAGCGCGGCTGCAAATATGCTTTTGTGGATACTTTTTCTTTTCAAGCTCCGATATTCTACAAGGAACATGGATATCAGGAGGTTTTCACTCTTGAGGAATATCCGTATACCGAAAAAAGACATTACTACACAAAAATTTGTTTTGATTGAGATTAACAGCGATAACCGCGAAACATATAGGCGCGTTGATAGCAAAGCCTTAGGTGAAAATCGGCAGCTGAGACTGTAAAATTGAAAAACAGCAAAGAAAGTCGAGAGTCAAATCTCCTGAAGCGGTATAATGCTTATGGTAAGGAGCTGAGGAGGATGAAGGAACAGATATTGGCTGTCCAGCGGATGCAGGATTACATAGAAAATAACAACACGGGTGAAATCAGCTTATCCGATCTTGCGCGGGTATCGTTGTTTTCTCCATGGCATGCCTATCGGCTTTTTCGAGACTGCCTCGGGCTGACACCTACCGAGTATATACGCAAATACCGACTCACTCAGGCGGCAAAGCAACTGCGAAGCGGAGAGAGCAAGGTCATCGATGCGGCCTACAACGCCGGGTTTAACAATGCGGACACTTTCACGCGTGCGTTTTACCGCGAGTTCGGCCTAAACCCAAGCGATTATATGAAAAGTCCCGTTCCCGTCCCGTTCTTCATTCCTTACGGTGCAAAATATCGTGAAATAAGAAAGGAGAGCATTGACGTGTCCAACATTCAAACAATTTTCGTGCAGGTGATCCGCAGGCTGGAACGTCTGTGCATTATTAAGCGCGGCAAGTGCGCAGAGGACTATTTTCCCTACTGTGAAGAAGTCAGCTGCGATGTTTGGGGCATACTCATGAGTATGCAGTCTCTCTGCGGAGAGCCGGTTTCCATGTGGCTGCCGCCAAAGTACAAAAAGCCAAACACATCCACCTATGTTCAGGGCGTTGAGGTTGAAAGCGGTTATGCGGGAATGATTCCGGAGGGCTTTGATACCATTCACCTGCCGGAAGCGGAGTATCTGATGTTTCAAGGTCAGCCATTCCGTGAGGAGGATTACTGCGAGGCAATCCGCATCGTTCAGGCGGCGATGGACAGCTATGATCCGTCCGTCATCGGCTGTTGCTGGGACAACGAAAACCCGCGCATTCAGCTTGAGCCCTGCGGTCGGCGCGGCTATATAGAGTTGCGTGCGGTCAGGAGGATCGAAAAATGAGCGAGGCTATTTTTGTTGAAGGCTTGAGCAAAGCGTATGCCGGGAAAACAGTGGTCGATCATCTGAATCTCTCTGTGAAGACCGGTACGGTGTTCGGTCTGCTCGGCGCAAACGGTGCCGGAAAAAGCACCGCAATCGAATGCATACTCGGAACAAAACAGGCAGATGCGGGAACGGCTTTTTATCGTACTGACACTGATCCCGCGGCCGGAGATTGTCTTTCTTGATGAGCTGACCACAGGCCTTGACGCAAAAGCGCGCCGCAACGTGTGGAAAACGCTTGAAGGCCTGAAAGAACAGGGTCTTACGATTTTTTGACTTCTCACTTTATGGATGAAGTTGAAGCATTGTGTGATGAAATCTGCATTTTGAAAAAGGGGACAATCGTTTTTCACGGAACTGCGGAACAGGCAAAGCGGCAGTGCGGCTGCGAACGCTTAGAAGATGCCTATTTGCTGCTTTCGGATGAGGAGGCGGACGCATGAAGCGCTTTTTTACTTTTCTGAAAACGGAGCTGAAGCTCAGCGTGCGGAATATGAATATGGTTATCTTTGCCGTTATCATGCCGCTTATGATTTTATCATTCTCTGCATAATCTACGGTGCAAAGCCTGCCTGTGACGGTGCAGACTATACGTTCTTGGAGCAGTCTTTCGGAGCTGTCAGCGCAGTTGCAATTTGCGCGAGCGGATTAATGGGGCTGCCGTTGGCCGTGTCCGGTTTGCGGGAGATGAAGGTTCTCAAGCGGATGCGGGTTACGCCGGTCAGTCCTATATTCATTCTCGGCGTAGAGCTGGCGATGTATGCCGTTTACTGTGCCGTCTCCCTTGCGACGCTGTCGATTTGTGTCATGCTTGGAGTTGCCGCACTCAGCACGACCCTCGCTGTTCGTTTTTTTCCGTTGAGAATAAGATGCCAATATTTAAGCGGCGGAATCGCATTTTTTAATGAAGCTGCGGCATCGTCAGCTGCAAAAAGCCCGGGCAACTCAAAAATGATATAATCCCCATAGAGTAGACACTTGAAAAAACAAAAAATTTTCAAGGCTACACTATGGGGGTTATTTATGTCAAGGAGAAAGAACAAAAAATACA
>OKTL01000043.1_pt1 | contig 82787 bp, 82 predicted proteins | sample 1606211 | NCBI WGS metagenome assembly OKTL01 (sample SAMEA3879538, study PRJEB24766) | human gut metagenome | biome: human-associated habitat; feature: feces | place: USA | collected 1985/1987 | reverse complement strand
ATGAGAGTGGTATGTGGTATCAGGTAGTTAATTATGGTGGTATGGATAAGAACTACCTTGAGACAAGTGGAAGTTCAATTATGGCATATGCACTTCTTAAGGCTGTACGTCTTGGATATCTTTCTGATGATTATGCACAGTATGCCAAGAAAGCAATTGATGGTATCTGCGAAAGATATCTTAAGACTAATGAAGATGGTTCGTTATCACTCGGCGGTATCTGTCTTGTTGCAGCGTTTGGTGGTAAAGGAAGAAGATCTGGTACATATGATTATTATATGTCAGAGCCAATCGTGGAAGATGACGCCAAGGGTGTAGGACCATTCATTCTTGCATATACAGAACTTTTAAGATACGAGAATAAGTAACAGGCAGAACAGAGAACATAATAAAACGGGGTCTTACAGCATATGCCTGGGACTCCGTTTTTTATGTTTGTTTTTTATAATCCTTTTGATTTTCTGGCGAGACCTTTTAGGTTCCTATCGGTCATTAGAAATATTTTTACACAAAGTAGGAATGCCAAGTTGATAGTAGAGGCGTTGAAGAAAGAAGTACCCTACATTGTAAGAGCTTTGTTTGTTAGCATCAATTCGAAGATCAGTGTTGAAAGAGACAAGAATACGATTATCTTTTTGCTTCTTTTCAGCATTTAATTGCTTAATATATCATAACATACGGCATTACGGAAGAAAAAGCATAAAATGTGCTGGAATAAATTGCAAGCCAATCTTTCCATGGTGTATATTAATTGAGGAAATAAATTGGGGGTAGCCAGCCTCTACTATTATAGCTATATTCCCACAGCAGTGTCTGACTATAGCATATGCTCTCAGGAATCCTGCGCTTAGTGGAACTAAATGCCGCTATATACAAAGTTTATTACGGTGCGTCAAATCAAACGCGCTTCGCTTGAACGAGATTTTCCGCACCGACATTATGTATATAGCGGCATTAACTTCCACACAGCTCGGATTATTCGAGCATATGCTATAGTCAGACACCGCAGTGGGGATATACACAGTATTAAAGGCTGGCTAACCCCAATAAAAGCCCGAATAAAATAGAAGGAGTATTCCATGCTTGAATTAAATGATATAAAGAAAGACTATGTGTCCGGTTCGACTACTGTGAGTGCACTTAAGGGGATTAATCTTAGGTTCAGGGACTGTGAATTCGTGTCGATTCTTGGACAGTCCGGATGTGGTAAGACTACTATGCTTAACATTATAGGCGGACTTGATAAGTATACGAGCGGTGACCTTAAGATAAATGGAGTGTCAACTAAGAATTATAGGGACAGAGACTGGGATTTTTACAGAAATAATTCTATTGGATTTGTGTTCCAGAGTTACAATCTGATTCCGCACCAGACTGTTTTATCTAATGTAGAGCTTGCGCTTACGCTTTCAGGTGTATCTAAGGCAGAGAGAAAGAAAAGAGCGATAGAGGCACTTGAGAAGGTTGGACTTGGAGAGCAGATTCACAAGAAACCTAATCAGATGTCAGGTGGACAGATGCAGAGAGTTGCAATTGCAAGAGCACTTGTAAATAACCCTGATATACTGCTTGCCGACGAGCCTACAGGAGCGCTTGACACAGAGACAAGTGTCCAGATTATGGAGCTTTTAAAGGAGATATCAAAGGACAGACTTATAATTATGGTAACTCATAATCCGGAGCTTGCTAAAGATTATTCTACAAGAATAGTCAGATTGTTAGATGGTGTGATAACCGATGACTCTAATCCATATTCGTTAGAAGATATGGAAGCTGATATCAGGGCTAAAGAGGATGCTAAGGTTAAGGCATCAGAAAAGAAGACTAAAAAGTCAGGAAAGAAGCAGAAAACCTCTATGTCATTCTTTACAGCGCTTTCCCTTTCCTTTAATAACCTGATGACTAAGAAAACAAGAACGATTCTTACTGCATTTGCAGGAAGCATAGGAATTATCGGTATTGCGATGATTCTGTCTATCTCAAATGGTATCCAGTTATACATTGACAGGGTTCAGAGAGATACGCTTTCAAGTTATCCGATAACACTTCAGGCTGAATCTATTGATATAAGCAGCATGGTTTCAAGCATGACTGGCAATTCAGATTCAGAAGAGCATGAGGATAAGACTAAGATATATTCTAATGATATTATGGGCGACATGATTAATACCATGGTTAAGGAAGTTAAGAGCAATAATCTGTCTGAGTTCAAGAAATACATTGAAAACGGCGGCTCTGACATTAAGTCATATGTAAGTGATATCCAGTATTCATATGATGTTCCTCTTAACATTTATATGAAGGATACTTCTAACGGTGTTGAACAGTTAAACCCAAGTACAATGTTTGATTCAATATATGGCGAAGGTGCAACAAGTACATCTTCTTCAATGTATTCTGGAATGGGCATGGGAATGTTTTCTAACAGCAGTGTGTGGAACCAGCTTTTAGGAAACCAGCAGGTTCTTGATGAGCAGTATGATGTCCTCGCAGGACACTGGCCAGAGAATTACAACGAGGTTGTGCTTGTTACAGATAAGAATAACGAGGTTGATGATTATACACTTTACTCATTAGGACTTAAAGACCCTGAGGAAGTAAGAACCCTCTTTAAGAAAATGATGGTTGGTGAATCATACGAAACAGAAAAGGATATAAGCTATACATTTGACGAGATACTTGATACAGAGTTTAAGCTTGTTATGCCTACAGACATGTATAAGTACAATGATGTGACCGGTACATGGGACGATTACAGCAAAGATGATAAGTATATGACAAATGTTGTAAATAACGGAACTGATATTAAAGTATGTGGAATAATCAGACCTAATGATGACGCAGTCAGCACTTCAATTTCAAGTGGAATCGGTTATACAGCAAAGCTTACTGAATACATTATCGAAGAAGTAAAGAATAGTGAGATTGCCAAGGCACAGCTTGCTGATACAAGCGTTGATGTATTTACAGGAGTTCCATTTGACAATGACAGGAATACAGAGATTACAATGGACGATGTAAATGCATATATGGCAACACTTTCACCAGAGGAAAGCGCCCAGATGCAGGCAATGACAAGTGGAATGAGCGATGATCAGATACTACAGCTTTTCTCAGCGTCACTAAAGGCCAGAACAACAGATGCAACATTAGACAGCAATAAGTCGAAGCTTGGAATTACAGACCTTGATACACCTTCACAGATAGATATATATGCAACTGATTTTGATTCTAAGGAGAAGGTTCAGAATATTATCAAGGATTACAATAAGCTGCAGCAGGACGATGGCAAGGAAGAAAATGTTATTAACTACACAGATTATGTAGGAATAATGATGTCGTCGGTAAGTACAATTATTAATGCAATTTCATATGTTTTAATAGCATTTGTTGCAATATCACTTATAGTTTCTTCGATAATGATAGGTATTATCACATACATATCAGTACTTGAAAGAACTAAGGAAATTGGTGTATTAAGAAGTATTGGTGCTTCTAAGAAAGATGTTTCAAGAATATTCAATGCAGAGACACTTATTGAAGGTTTTGTCTCAGGCGCACTTGGCATTGTTGTAACTTTATTGCTGTGCATACCTGCAAATGCGTTGATTAAGCACCTTACAGACATTTCCAATGTTGCACAGCTTCCGGTTGCAGGAGGAGTAATACTTATAATAATAAGCATGTTCCTTACATTTATTGCCGGACTTATCCCGGCAAAGCTTGCAGCTAAAAAAGACCCTGTTGTGGCATTAAGAAGTGAATAATGTCTTTACTTGAAAACTTCACTGTGTTAAAATTTGAAAGTAATAAGCCAATGCTATTTTGGAAAACCGGGGTGGACAATTATGAATAATAAGTTAAAGACACAGGCTGTTGAGCAGCTTTTTCAGGCAATATTAAGTCTTAAGGATTTAGATGAAGCATACGATTTCTTTGAGGATGTATGTACAATTAACGAGATTTTATCCTTATCCCAGAGATTTGAGGTTGCCAAGATGTTAAGAGAACACAGGACATATCTTGATATTGCAGAGAAGACAGGTGCGTCTACTGCGACAATCAGCAGGGTAAACCGTTCGCTTAATTATGGTAATGACGGGTATGACAGAGTATTTGAAAGACTTGGCATGCTTGAGAAAGAGTCAGAAGATAATAAGTAATATATGAAGCAATGTAAAAGGGAACTGTCAGTACTGGCAGTTCCCTTAATTTGTATGGATTATTTCTTTTTGTCTGTTTTATCAGGCTTCTCAGGCTGCTTTGGCGCATGCTTGGCAGAGTAATCATCAATCAGACTTTCAATCATGTTCTTCTTCATGTATACATCAAAGCTTAAAAGGCATACAAGGCTGAAGAACTGTAAGAATTCTCTGTCATCATCATCCTTTACATCTGAAAATGCATTGCTTGCCTGTTCAGACTTTGCAAATATATCCTTGGATAATGGTCTTGCAAGTGAAGATTCCATAGAGAATATCTCTTTATAGATGTAGTCCAGATCCGGCTTGGAACCTTCGTCAAAGAATTTCTCTGTGAGAGGATTAAGCATTTTCTGGATATCACTTATCGAAAGGATATTCTTGAAGTAGTAGATAAATGTAAGGATATATATGTGTTCCTTAGAGTACTTTTTCTTCACTGGCGATGGCAGCAGATTGTTCTTGGCATAGTTGTTAATCATCGTTTTGGTTAGTACTTTATCATCAGTGGTACGCTTCTTATCGTGAAGATGTTCATACATAAATGTTGTAACCTGATCCATGTACAGATTGATGTTCGGTACATCTCCGGGTCTTATATAGTTAAGAGCGGACATATCTTTAAGAATACCACTCATAAGCTCTTTAATATCGTTGTTCATATGTTCCTCATTTCTTTAAAAATGTGTATTCATGAGAGAATACATTTATATTAATGCTTAAGCTATATTATATAGTTTTTAAAACCACATTTCAAGTAGGAATAACATAGTGAACTTTTGCATAGTGTAATGTGCATAATATGATATTTTAATATTTGTAATAAAACGCTAAAATATGTCTCAAAGGAGCAAATCTTAGTGACTTTTTACTCCTGATATATTATAATTAAAAAGGTTTTTTAAGAATTCTGGGAGACAGAATTCGGATGCACCAGAGGGTGATATGTGCCAGAAAGCGGCACAGGAATGGAGGATTATTATGGGTATTTTAACAAGATTCAAGGACATTATGAGCGCTAACATCAATGCACTTCTCGATAAGTGTGAAGATCCAGAGAAGATGATTGACCAGTACATGAGAAATCTTGAGAGCGATCTTGGTAAGGTTAAGGCAGAGACAGCTTCAGTTATGGCTGAGGAGACAAGATGCAAGAGAGAACTTGATGCATGCACAGCAGATATTAATAAGTATCAGTCATATGCAGAAAAGGCTCTTCAGGCTGGCAATGAGGCAGATGCAAGAACATTCCTTGAGAAGAAGCAGCAGTTAGTTTCTAAGCAGGCTACATTACAGCAGACATATAATATTGCAGCAGACAATGCAGCTAAGATGCGTCAGATGCATGATAAGCTCTGCAAGGATATCCAGTCTCTTGAAGCAAGAAGAGATGCAGTTAAGGCTAAGGTTGCAGCAGCTAAGGCACAGGAGAGAATCAATAAGGTTGGTTCAAGCGTGAACAGCGTTGGAACAAGCATGGATGCATTTAACAAGATGGAAGCTAAGGCTGATAAGATGCTTGACCAGGCAAATGCTATGGCAGAGCTTAACCAGACACAGCTTGAGGCAGATGTTGACAGTCTTGCAGCTAAGTATGATGCAGAGCCAGCTAACACAGCAGTTGATGATGAATTAGCAGCACTTAAGGCTCAGATGGGCTTATAATTCAGAAGCACATTTATAAAGAGATAAGCAATACATAGATAAGGAGAGGGAACATGGGATTATTCAAAGGGCAGTTTGCCAATGTAGTTGAATGGGAAGAGTACAGAGACGATATAATCTTCTGGAAATGGACCAACAGAGAAATCAAGAAAGGCAGTAAGCTGATTATCCGCGCCGGCCAGGATGCAATCTTTATGTATAATGGTAAGATTGAAGGTATCTTTAAGGACGAGGGAAGCTTTGATATTGAATCACAGATTATTCCATTCTTATCAACACTTAAAGGCTTTAAGTTCGGCTTCAACAGCGGAGTAAGAGCAGAAGTTTTATTTGTTAATACTAAGGAATTCACAGAGAAGTGGGGAACTAAGAATCCTATTCTTATTCCAACACAGGCACTTCCAGGTGGCATGCCAATAAGAGCTTTCGGTAACTTCTCGTTTTCAGTATCTGATTACATTACGCTTATAGACAAGGTAGCAGGTGTAAAGCAGATGTACACTGTTGCAGATGTTAAGGAAAGAATATCAGCAGTTCTTGACCAGCTTCTTATGAAGTGGATTTCTAAAGAAGGCAAGGATATGTTTAATCTTCAGGCTAATGCTTATGATATCTCAGCGGGTATTAAGACAGACCTTGATATGGAGATGAGCAAGTTAGGAATCACAATAACAAGCTTTACTATCTCAAGCTTCTCTTATCCGGAAGAAGTACAGAAGATGACTAATAAGGCAGCTTCTCAGGCAATGGTTGGAGATATGAACAGATATACACAGATGGCTATGGCTGATAGTATCGGCAATTCAAGAGGCGGTTCGAATATTGCCAGTGATATGATGCAGCTCCAGATGGGAATGCAGGTTGGACAGCAGATGATGAATAACATGAATACTGCAATGAATAATAATGCAAATGTGTCAGGTGGCACAGCACCTAAGTTCTGTCCTAACTGTGGAACACCAACTAATGGCGCTAAGTTCTGTTCTAACTGTGGAACAAAGCTTGCATAATCTGACAATTAGTAATATGTGAATTTAATAAATAACAATCAGGGATGTTGTCATATTGGCTTGGCAACATCCCATTGTTTTTGTATAATGTGGTAGTTGGCAGAAATAAGGTGGATATAGATTTCACATTTGCATAAAGGTGGGTATATGAGATTAGAAGATTTGAATGACAGCCAGAAAAGGGCAGTTAAATATACAGACGGCGCGCTGCTTATTATTGCCGGGGCAGGCTCTGGAAAGACGCGCGTGCTTACGAACAGAATTGCATATTTAATAGAAGAATGCGGAGTAGACCCATATAATATTATGGCAATTACATTTACTAATAAAGCTGCAAGAGAGATGAAAGAACGAGTTGAGACTACTGTGGCACAGGGTGCAGGGGCTGTATGGGTAAGTACATTCCACTCAACATGCGTGAGAATTTTAAGAAGATACATAGACAGAATTGGATACGATAACAACTTTACGATATATGATACGGACGACCAGAAGTCTGTAATCAAGGATATATGTAAGAAGATGAATATAGATACGAAGATGCTTAAAGAGCGTGCAATTATGAGTAAGATTTCATCTGCCAAAGATGAGTTAAAGACTCCTGATGAGTTCGAGCTTGAGGCAGGTAACGACTATAATCTTAGAAGAATCGCAGGCGTATACAGAGAATATCAGAAGACGCTTAAGCTTAACAATGCACTTGATTTTGATGACCTGATATTCAAGACGGTTGAGCTGTTCCAGAGTGATGCAGAGGTACTTGAGCATTATCAGGACAGATTCAGATATATAATGGTTGATGAGTATCAGGATACGAATACATCACAGTTTAAGCTTGTGGCAATGCTTGCAGCCAAGTATGGCAATATATGTGTGGTTGGTGATGATGACCAGTCAATATATAAGTTCCGTGGAGCAAACATTTATAATATTCTTAACTTTGAAAATGTGTTCACAGGCGCAAAGGTTATAAAACTTGAGCAGAATTACCGTTCAACACAGACTATTCTTAATGCTGCAAATGCGGTGATAAGCAATAATGTTGGCAGAAAGAGCAAGTCACTCTGGACTGATAACGGAGAGGGCGAGAAGGTCAATTACACTCTGTATGAAAACGGGTATGATGAGGCAGAAGGCGTTGCGAGTGGTATTGCAGAGTATGTAAGGGATGGCTGGAATTATAATGATGTAGCTATTCTTTACAGAACTAATGCACAGTCAAGAGCGCTCGAAGAAAAGTTGATGATTCACAACATTCCATATAAGATATATGGCGGACAGAATTTCTATCAGCGAAAGGAAATCAAAGATATTCTTGCTTATCTTAAAACTATTGATAATGGTCTTGATGGTCAGGCGGTTAAGCGAATTATAAATGTTCCGAAGAGGGGGATTGGTAATACTACGATTGACAGATTGCAGGAATATGCAGATTTTAATGATATTACTTTCTGGGAAGCACTTGTCAATGCAAAGGATATTGACACAATAAAGAATGCGGCACTTTCCAAGTTAGAGCCATTTGTTGACCTTATTGGAAGACTGCGTGCCAAAGAAGAATTTATGTCATTAAAGGAGCTTGCTGAGGCTGTAATTGAGGATACAGGATATATTGAGAGCCTTTCACAGAATGAAACGGTGGAAGAGGTTGAGGCAAGACGCGAGAATCTGGATGAATTCATTAATAAGGTTGTAAGTTATGAGGAGAGCTGTAAAGAAGCAGGCGAAGAGCCTACACTTTCAGGACTTCTTGAAGAAGTTGCCTTAATAGCGGATATTGATAATCTTGATGAGTCAGAGCCTCATGTAATGCTTATGACGCTGCACAGTGCGAAAGGTCTGGAATTTCCAATCGTGTATATGACAGGAATGGAGGACGGACTTTTCCCAAGCTATATGACAATTGTGTCAGATGATTCAACTGAGATAGAGGAAGAGAGAAGACTGTGCTATGTTGGAATAACAAGAGCAGAGAAAATACTTAATCTTACAAGTGCCAAGTCACGTATGGTGCGTGGTGAAACACAGATGAATAAGGTTTCAAGATTCATTAATGAAATTCCTAAGGATTATATGCACATAGAAAACAATTCCAGTGGGTATGCTAAAGGCAGGATTGCATATGGCGGGACATCAGATGAGCCGGATACAACAGGCATTAACATGCGTGCAACAGCCAGATCAATTCTTAGCAGCTACGGAAGTGGCACACCAGGTGGAAGGGCAGCAGGAACATATAGTTCAAGAAAGGTTAAGATAAATGGTGGTTCTAATCCGGGATTTGGAAAAGACCCTATGGAATTATTTGACCTTAAGAAACCAGAAAAGAGAAAGACTCCGGCAGATTCTGTAAGAAGTGCTTATGCAGGAATGCCTACACGAAGCGGCTTATCTTCAAGAAATGTAATAGGTGCTGCAAGAGGTGCAGATATAAGTGCAAAATCTTCAGGCGGACTTGGCTACAGTGTCGGTGATATGGTGAGCCATGTGAAATTCGGCGAAGGAAAGGTACTTGCTATAGAGGATTCAGCAAGAGACTATATGGTAACAGTTGAATTTGCAGAGTACGGACAGAAGAAAATGCTGGCAGGATTTGCCAGACTTAAAAAACTATAATGACAAATGTTTAACGCTATGCTATAATACATTTATTAAATCCGTGGTATGAAAGGAGATATTGTTATGAGTAAAGAAAAATTAGATGAGCTTATCGCAGCTACTAAATTAGGAGAACTTATTAGCAAGAAGGAAGATGAAGATAAGAAATGCTGCAAGAAGTGCAGCACAATTATCATAGCTGTTCTTGCTATCGTTGGTGCAGTTGCAGCAGTTGCTGGTATCGCTTATGCTGTATACAGATATTTTACACCAGATTATTTAGATGATTTCGATGATGAAGATTTCGAAGACGAAGATTTTGACGATGATTTCGAGGATGAGGACATCGAGAAGTAATGTAATAAGTGCGATATGATTGAAAGCCACAGCCGGCTTGATATGTCCATTAGGATATGTCAGCGGTTGTGGCTTTTTTATTGCATAATATTTAATTATTTCTTAATTGACATAGGGGTGTAATCAGTGTTATATTACTCAACCCTGTCATTAAGCAAAATATTAGGGGAGGAAAGGAAATTGGGAATTTATGACATTTTATCAGGAGTTACAGTTAAGCTCGGCTGGTTCAAAACAGCTTATTAAGAACACACAGGATTCTAAAGAGAAAAGAAGACATATTCTTATATATAATTTTAAGGTGTATCTGGTTATGATATTCTGCGTTGCAGTAGTTACAGTATTCAGTAAGCTGCTGGGGAATAATAACAGTGTTGTCGGAGTTACAGTGCTTCTTGCGGTGCTGGTATTAAGACAGGCGGATTTTGGAATTAAGACATCACATGGATTGATTTCGATAATGGGAATATATGCGATATTGATAGCAGGACCGAGGGTTTCCAATATGGTACCGCCAGTTGCTGCATTTGTAATAAATGTTGTGTGTATTATGCTTCTTATGATAATGGGATGTCACAATGTAATTATGTATAATCATTCAACATTCGTTCTTGGGTATCTTTTGCTACAGGGATATGATGTCACAGGCCATGAATATATGATGAGAGTTGTGGGACTGCTTGCCGGGATGTTAGTATGCATGATTATTTTCTATAAGAATCAGAGGAACAGACCGTATAGAAGAACATTCTGGGATTTGTTTAAGGAATTTAATATTAATTCAGCAAGGACAAGATGGTACATTAAGCTTACATTTATCGTATCAAGCGCTATGCTGATTGTTTCCCTGATGGGACTGCCTAGGGCAATGTGGATTGGAATTGCGTGCATGTCAGTGTGTCTGCCGTTTTCTAAAGATGTTGATAAGAGAATTGGAAACAGGGCATTGTTTAATGTTGTTGGATGTGCGATTTTTGCAGTGATGTATATAGTTCTGCCAGAATCAATGTATCCGTATATAGGCATGATAGGTGGTATCGGAGTCGGATATTCCGCTGGTTATGCATGGCAGACAGCTTTTAATACATTTGGTGCATTATCAATTGCGGCGGGACTTTTTGGAATGCCTTATGCAGTTGCATTACGTATAGGACTGAATGCTGCCGGTGCTGCTTATACATGGCTGTGTGACAAGGTACTTGAAAGAATACATTCTGCAGTGCAGGCAAAGAATGTCAGCGTGGCGGAGTAAATGTGACTACTATACTTTAGCACATTTTTCTGATAAAATTATATAAGGTATGCCGTTATGTGAATAAGTGCTGCCAGAAACTATTAATATGTTAATAACAGGCACAATTCATGTGCGGAATGGAGTATAGATTGAAAAAAGGAAGCGTATACGAAGGTAAAGTTGAAAAGGTTGATTTCCCAAACAAGGCGACAGTGTGGGTGACAGATGAGGACGGACAGAAGGAGAAGGCAATCGTAAAGAATGCAATTCCGGGACAGACTGTCAGATTCTGCGTGAACAAGAAAAGAAAAGGACACTGCGAAGGCAGACTTATGGAAGTTGTTGAGAAGAGTCCGCTTGAAACCAACCCGGCATGTCCACATTTTGGCAAATGCGGTGGCTGCACTTATCAGACAGTAGCTTACGAGGAACAGTTAAAGATTAAGAGCGCACAGGTGGAAAAGCTTCTTAGCGAAGTTGTTTCGGGTGAGCTTTCATTTGAGGGGATAATTGGAAGTCCGGTCACAGAAGAATACCGTAACAAGATGGAGTTTTCATTTGGTGATGAGTACAAGGACGGACCGCTTGCACTCGGACTTCACAAACGAAACAGCATGTATGATATTGTTCCGGTTACAGAATGTAAGATTATTGATGAGGATTACAGAAAGATTCTTACATGTGTTCAGGATTATGCAATCGAGAAGGAGCTTCCTTTCCAGCACAAGTTAAGCCACGAGGGTTATCTTCGTCATCTTCTTGTAAGAAAGTCAGTAAAGACAGGACAGATTCTTGTTGATATCGTAACAACAACTCAGATTGAGCATGATTTCACAGAGCTTGTAAACCGCCTGACATCAATTGAATATAAGGGCACTCTTACAGGTGTTCTCCATACATTTAACGACAGCCTTGCAGATGCAGTAATTAATGAAAGAACTGAGCTTCTGTATGGTCAGGATTATATTGAAGAAGAGCTTCTTGGACTGCGTTTCAAGATAACTCCGTTCTCATTCTTCCAGACCAATTCTCTTGGAGCAGAAGTGCTTTACTCTAAGGCACGTGAGTATGTGCTTTCTGGCGGATTTGGAGATGTGGCTGGCAGCAAGCCGGTTATATATGACCTGTATACTGGTACAGGTACGATTGCGCAGATGTTATCTCCGGTTGCCAGAAAGGTCATCGGTGTTGAGATTGTTGCTGAAGCTGTTGAGGCTGCCAAGAAGAATGCAGCCCAGAACGGTCTTACTAACTGTGAATTCATTGCAGACGATGTCTTAAAGGCACTTGATAATATTGAGATTAAGCCAGATTTCATCGTACTTGACCCGCCTCGTGACGGAATCCACCCTAAGGCACTTGAAAAGATTATTGATTACGGTGTTGACAGAATGGTGTACATATCATGCAAGCCTACTTCGCTTGCAAGAGACCTTATTACTCTGCAGGAGAGAGGGTATAAGGTGGAGAAGTGTTGTTGTGTGGATATGTTTCCTAATACGGGGCATGTTGAAACCGTCTGCTTGCTCTCGCGAAAAGCCCCAGTTTAAGCGGGGTTGCGGGCTTTTGTGCCAAATATGAACCTGTGTTTTTAGCAGGAAAATATGAAAATTTAGAGTGATTTTTCTAGGGGTGTTAAAAAATCTGCGCAATGAACTTTGTGCGCCGAGATTTTATCGGGCTAAAGGCGTGTGCGGATTTTATAGGGCATCCCTTAAATTAGCTTGTAAGTGTTCGCTCAAACGAATATAATATATAATGAGTATTTGAATTTGTTTCGATATATATGGAGGATGTGTATGGAATACTTAACTACGGCTGAGTTTGCAAAAAAATGGGGCGTATCGCAAAGACGTGTTGCTATTTATTGCAAAGAAGGAAGGATAAAAGGTGCTGTAATAAAAGGGAGAACATGGCTGATACCAGAAAGTGCGAAAAAGCCGGAAGATCCCAGAAAGAGTAGTAATGTGACCAACATGAAGTAGTCATATAGATTTTACATCAAAAGGAGGATTTTATGGGGAAGGTTATGCCGAATGAGGAACAGAGAAAAGTTGTTGAAGCCATAGATGGGCCGGTATTAATTTCGGCTGGTCCAGGTACTGGAAAGACAGCTACACTTGTAAATAGATATGCAAACATGGTTAATAATCATCATATTAAGCCGGAAAATATAATGATGGCCACGTTTACGGAAAAAGCAGCGAAAGAGATAATTACACGTATATCAGCAGTGGTAGCAGATTTCGATTTAAATGATGTTTATATTGGTACGTTCCACTCTATATGCTTGAGAATTGTTCGGGAAAATATAGCGTTCATTCCCGGACTAAAGAAAAATTTTACGCTTATGGATGACTTTGATCAGAAATATTTCCTGTATCAAAGATTTAATTATGAATTTGGAAGGTTACCACATTTTAGTTATCTGGATTTTGGAAATAGGGGAATTTGGGATAAAGCCTCATTGCTAGCTGATTTACTTAATGGAATAGCGGAAGAACAAATATCAGTAGATGAATTGATAAACTCTGGTGTTCCGAAATATATTGCAGCAGGTGAAGCAAAAAAATTATACGATGAATTATTGGAAGATCAAAATAGATTGGACTTTGCGACAATTCAAGCTACCGCGTATAATTTGTTACTTACCAACGATGAAATACGTCATCGCTATCAGGATTTGTTTCTTTATATGATGATTGATGAGTACCAAGACACAAATTCAATACAGGAACGTTTGATTTTTATTTTGTCAAAAACTAAAAATATATGTGTTGTTGGTGATGATGATCAGTCCATGTATAGATTTAGGGGGGCAACAATAAAAAATATTCTTGATTTCAAAAATAAATTTGAATCTGGAAGGTGCAAGGAAATTAAGTTGACAACAAATTATAGATCGGCACCTGAAATAATAGATTTCTATAACATGTGGATGCAGGGCTATAGCGAGGATTTTTTTGCGTGGAATGGATTTAGAATAGAGAAGAATATTGTTCCTAGTGCTGAAAAGCTAGTAAAAGAGAAAACTGCTCCAGTGTTAAGTATCGAAGGTGATTCAGTTGATGCATGGTGCAAAAATATATATGACTTCTTAATAAGACTGCAGGCTGAAGGACATATAAGTAATTATAATCAAGTTGCATTTTTATTTAGATCCGTCACAAATGATAAGGCAAAATTCCTTGCAAATTATTTAGAAGAAAACGGAATACCGGTTTATTCACCTAGATCAAAGATGTTCTTTGAAAGAGAGGAAATAAAAGCCTCAATAGGTTTGATTTTGCATTTGTTTAGCGATTTTGAAGAAGAAGTTCTGGAAGATGACAACAGTTGGTTTGCGGATATGGTTGACTATTATAATGATTGTTTGGATATCGCATATTCATTGATGGACCAAGATCCTGAGTTGGAAGAATGGGTTTCATATCGAATGAAGGAACTTACAGAACTAAAAGGGAATACGGATTATGCATTTACCAGATTATTATATCAAATGTTTAGTTTTGAATATTTCCGAAAGATAATAGACACCGATTTAGGTTCTGGCGTTGCAGATCAGAGGGCAATTCGAAATCTTGCAATACTGACGAATATATTTGCAAAGTTCGAATCAACTGAACATGTAGAAGTTATCACGAGCGAAAAGAAAATTCGCACATTGCAAAAATTGTTTAGAACATATTTCAGATTTTTAATGAAGGGTGGTATGGAAGAGTACCAGGACGAGAGTGAATATGCACCAAGTGGATGCGTTTCCTTTATGACTATTCATCAATCAAAGGGAATGGAATTTCCAATTGTTATCGTGGATTCGTTGTATGATAGTCCAAGAAAGGAAAACTATACTTTACTTGATGAAATCTATGATAATTTCTCTGATAGAAATAATTTCGAGCCGGACGAAGATATAAAATACTATGATTTTTGGAGAAGATATTATGTTGCATTCTCAAGAGCAGAACAATTACTTGTGTTAACAACTCCGATTATTCCTAGTGGTCGAACACAATCACCAAGTAGATTTTTTTCAAAAGTCTGGAAGGATGTAAAAAAATATAGACCAGAAATGTCTTTTGATGAATTTAACTTTAATACGGTAAAAAAATCTGATTTGAAGCAGTCGTATGCTTTTACAACGGATATTTCTAAATATGAAAGATGCTCGTTGGAATATAAGATGTTTCGTGAATTAGGGTTCAGTGAAATAAGAGTGGGATCGACATTGTTTGGTTCGCTTGTTCACGAAACAATTGAAGATATTCATGATGCTATATTAAGAAATGAAACTGGAAGTATTCAAAATAATATGGAAGATTGGTTTGAACAGAATTACCAGGGGCTAATCTTGACTGAACATAGCTATTTGGCGCCATCAGCCAAGGCTGCAGCACTGAGATATGTTAGAAATTATTTTGAAAATTCAAAAGATATGTGGGAAAATATCCGGGAGGCAGAAGTTAAATTAAGCTATCCAAACCAAGATTATATATTGAATGGCCAGATTGATATGCTTAAAGGTAAAGGCGATACAGTAGAGATTGTGGACTTTAAAACGGGTGATAAACCTAAAAATCTAAGTGATGCAATGCTAAAAAGTTATGAAAAACAATTACAGGTGTATGCACATTTAGTTGAACAAAAATATGGGGTAGAGGTTTCTCAAATGAAATTGTATTATTTGAGCGCTTCAGAGAACCCGGTGATATCATTCACTAAAGATGGTGAGCGAATTGCAGGTATGCTAGCAGAGTTTTCTGATGTTGTTAAAAAGATAGAGTCACATGATTATAGCACCAGGACAAAAGATACTTCAATTTGCAAAGATTGTGATATGCGATTTTTTTGTAAAAAATCTAGTCCTACAAAATAAAGGAGGTCGATAAGATGGAATATAGTGGAAATGCAATATATGATTATGTTTATAGAAATGACCTCGATTATATTTTTTCAGCTGAACATGAATGGTTGCTCGTGTATGGAAATAGCAGCAGTATCCCTAAAGTACTTGCTTATATTTGTAAAGTAGGTAATATAAGAGAGACACAAAGTCAAAACGAGAAAAAAGCAGCTAATCGAGCTTATCGATTTTCGGAAATGCTTGGCTTGCCTTTTATTTGTATAAGATTTAGGGAGAATGATTCAAGTGTTGCTATATGGGAAGGTTTGTACGGGCCTTGGAGCTATATAACATATGACCAATTAAGAGATAGATTCGAAGCGTATGGTATTGTTGAACCTGGAACAGCACGAAAAAATGTCAATCAGTACCTATCGAGTTCCTATCATGATTGGCAAAGATCTTCGCTTGGAAGAATTACGGTCAGCGATTTTGATCTTATAAAAATAAATGATAAAAATAAAATACTGGAAATCGTTGAACTTAAGAGATCTAAATTGTCTTTGAATGACTGGAAGCCTTATAGAAATGATTTTGCCAATTTCGCTTTGATAATTAATACAATTGTTTTATCAGGGAAAAATATACCATTCTATTTATATTATAATGTTATGAAGGATGGCGAAGTTGGAAAAAGAGAGGAAGATACATCAAGTATAATGGTATTTGAATTTATTATTCCAGAAGATTTTATATCAGCTGATGAAGTTAGATATAGAAAAATTGGACAAAAGACATTGAAGGATTTGCTACTATAGACAGGAGGATACGAATGACTAATTTATCAGAAATAAGTCGTCAAAGAATGATAACTTTCCTGGATGAATTAAAGGGAAAAACGGATGACGCAGGAATTAAAGCTATAAATGAGGTTGAAACCTTTATTAACGCAAAAAGATACGGATTAATTTGGGAAGAACATGAGGAGAATGTTGATGTACAGATTGCATCAAACATACCAGTATTTACAGAGAATGAAGATAAGAAAATTATCAATGATCCAGAGAAACCTCTGAATTTTTTATTAGAAGGTGATAATCTACATAGCCTGTATTTACTAGAAAAAACGCATAAGGGAAAAATTGATCTGATCACCATTGATCCACCATATAATCGTGGCAAGGATGACTTTAGATATGATGATGCGATTGTAGATTCTGAAGATGGATTTAAGCATTCAAAGTGGCTTTCATTTATGAGTAAACGACTTGCTCAGGCAAAAAAACTATTATCGGAGACAGGGATTATTACAATCAATATTGATGAGCATGAGGTTGCGCCGTTGATTATGCTAATGGAGGATATTTTTGGGGCGCAGAATAATTTAGGAACGATTATTTGGAATAAACAGAATCCTAAAGGTGATGCGCATAAAATATCTACCATGCATGAGTATATTATAGTTTTTGCAAATAACTATGAAAAAATCAAAGAATTAGAAGGATTTGGAAGTAGAAAGAAACCAAATGCAAAAGCAATCCTTGCGAAGGCAAAGCAGCTGTATGGTCAAATTGGAAAAAAGGTTATTCCACCCGAAATTAAGAGCTTGGCGAAAGTGTATGGTTATCCGCAAAGTATTGTAGATGAGATGAAAGTTGTTTATGATCTGGAGATGGTAAATCGTGAGTTTGCAAATTGGTTAAAGAGCCAGAATTTTTCATCAGGAGAAAAGGCGTATAAGTTTATCGATGAAAATGGAAGGGTATATCGTGGGGTTTCTATGGCTTGGCCAAACAAGAAAAAAGCACCAGACGATTATTTCATTCCACTTATACATCCAGTGACAGGAAAAGAAACGCCAGTACCAGCAAGAGGCTGGAGAAATCCACCACGAACAATGGAAAAACTAATGCGCGAAGGCAGAATTCTTTTTGGAGAAGATGAAACAAAACAACCAGAGAGAAAATATTTCCTAGATGAGAATATGACAGAAAACACGCCATCTATTTATAATAATGCAGATAGTGCAGATAGCTACATGACTAAGATAGGTATTTCATTTGAATATCCTAAACCTGTTTCAGAAGTAAAATATTTAATTCAAAATTTGCATCCAAGTCCAAAGATTGTATTAGATTTCTTTGCTGGATCAGCAACAACAGGTCATGCTGTCATGGAGGTAAATGAAGAAGATGGAAAGAATATCCAGTATATTTTATGTACCAATAACCAAGATGGTATTGCCGAAAATACTGCGTATAAACGTCTGAAAGTTGAAGCAGAGAATTTTGGAACAAATCTGAAATATTATAAGACCGATTATGTACCGAGACTTCCAGAGGAAGGAGAGGAATTATCGGAAGACTTACTAGAGCATATTTCAGAAATGGTAGAGCTTGATTTCGGAATTGATATAAAGACAACGCCAGGAGTAAAACTTTTATTTGATGAAAATGAGGTTGATGAGTTGTTTGAAGCGAATGCCAGCGATATTACACTTTTTATACCGAATTATGTTTTATTGAGAGGTGAGCATGTGTATCTCGCAGAAGAAAGAAATATAAAAATTATTAGAATTCCGGATTATTATTTTGCGAGTGAATTGAAGGAGGCAGGAGAGCTATGATGAGATTTCCGAATGGCGGTGAATTGTTTGATTTCCAAAAGGATGCAAGTAACTGGCTGCTTGATAATACGCTACATCAAAACGAGGATGAAAAGAATACATTAATAGTGAAGGCACCAACGGGAAGTGGAAAAACTATAATTTTGTTGGATTATATAGATCAGTATCTGGATTATACAAATGAGAAAAAAGCATTTGTGTGGTTATCTATAGGTGCTGGTGAATTAGAAGAACAGTCAAAAGAAAAAATGGATAAGTTTCTTCCGGATAGAAGTTCAAAGACATTAAGAGATGCACTATTATCAGGTTTTGACGAAGGAGATGTCACCTTTATAAACTGGGAGGCTGTAAATAGGGCTGGAAACAGGGCAACAAGAGCTGGCGAACTTAAAAATATTATTGATAGAATAGCAGAAGCACACAAAAAAGGAATAGAGTTTATAATTATTGTCGACGAGGAACATAGAAGTAATACTGGTAATTCGGCTGAATTTATTATGAATTTTTCTGCAAAATCAATCATTAGAGTATCAGCAACTCCAATACAGAACGATACAGCACTAAAATATGAAATTCCAGAAGCAGAGGTAATTGCTAGTGGTTTGATTACTGCGGCTATGTATGTAAATGATGGTGTTACTGATGATACGGAAACAGATATGAGTACAGAGTATTCGTACTTAATTGATCTTGCAATAAAGAAAAGAGATGAGATTCAATATGAATATGACAAGCTACATAAGCGAATAAGACCACTCGTTATTATCCAGTTTCCAGATTCGTCCAATAGGTATATAGAGGAAGTTGAACAGTTCCTGAAAGAAAAGGGATATTCATATGATAATGGATTTGTTGCAAAATGGTTATCTGATGAGAAGATAAATATCGATAATATAGAATCTCCTAACGCAGTACCACTCTTTTTGTTGTGGAAACAAGCATTGTCAACTGGCTGGGATTGCCCAAGAGCGAAAATTCTTGTCAAATTAAGAGACAATATGAGTGACTCTTTTGAAGTTCAAACGATTGGTAGAATTCGTCGAATGCCGGAAGCAAAGCACTATAATAATGAACTGCTAGACAATTGTTTTATGTATACATTTGATGAAGAATGGAAGGAAAAGGCTCTTAAGGATCCATCTGCGTTTGAAACGAGAAGAGTCCTTATAAAGGATGAAGGAAAGGAACTCATTTTAACACGAGAAGTTAGAGATTCTTCATCTAGTAACTTTGGTGAACGTGAGATACGAGAAATATTGTCAGAGTATTTTGTTGAAAAATACAAACTTCAGACAGGATCACGACTATCTTTAGATATTAAAGAAGCAAATAGAAGAAAGATGGCTGCTGATTCTTGGGAATTTGGAACAGAAATTAGTAGAGTATTTTTGAAGGGAAAATTCGTAAAAGTTGCTGATATTTTATCAGCAGATGATACAAAACGTGGAGTAACAACAAGAGAAGTAAGCACTCATGATAATGGTCGTGATGTAATGCACATAATAAACGAGTTACATGGAATAATATCTATAAGTGATAGTGTTATTCGATCTATTGTAAAAACCCTGTTCCATAGACAACAATACAGACGTAGTGATAACTTGTTGGCCTTGGAAAACAGAGAATGGTATGCATTTATTATTAATAATAGAGATCGATTGAAGGAGGCATTTAGAGAAGTCAAAGCAAGAAGCCTTGCTGAAAATCTTAAATATAAACAGTTGTCGTTTGAATTTGAGGAGTTAAATGATTTCTTTAAAGAACGAGAATTTAGAATACCATTATCTGAAGTTTATCGTGTTGATACATTAAGACATGATTTAAAGGGAAAATATTTCTCAAAGAATGTATACGAATATTATCAGGAAAACATGGTAACTGAAAAGACTAGATCTATGATAGAAGTAAAATTTGAATATTATTGTGAACATAACGATAATGTCAGATGGTTCTACAAAAATGGAGACAAAGGAGATAAGTATTTTTCTGTTGCGTATCGTACCGGTCTAGGCCAAGTAAGTTTGTTCTATCCGGATTATATTCTTCAGATGAAAAATGGGGATGTTTGGATTATTGAGACAAAAGGTGGAGAGCGATCAGGACATAGTGATAATATTGATAAAATGTCGCCTATAAAATTTGATGCATTTAAAAAGTATGTTGAAAAGAGACATCCTGAAATAAAGTGGGGATTTGTTAGAGATATAGGTGAAACGTTATTCTTTAATAATACTGAATGGACTGAGGCGATTGCTGGAAGTGATAAATGGATCCCAATTGAAAAGTTTCTATAAATATGAAATTGACAACAGAACAGATGTTCGATATAATGACTCTAGGTTCGCTACCTAGGGTTTTTATATTTTGTTAAACAGGCCGATCAATATTAATCCCGGTATTGGAGGTGTGATTGACATGGAACTGGAGGAATGCATCAAGGATAACTTTGATGAGTCACTTCGTGTGTATATTCAGTCTCAAGAATATACCCGACTTAAGCAGCAGGAGGATAGGCTGTTATCATATTTGCAAGCAGAATTAAGTGATATGCAGAAGCAGCAGCTTGGAGCATACTTGGACGCAGCTACGCGAGTACATAGTGCATTGGCGTCTGAGGCATACGTGCATGGTGTTGTTGATGGTATCGCTTTACGAGAGAAGGTAACAGCAAAATAGGTTGTAAGGATGACCAGCTTTGATTTCCCTTTGAGCTGGCCTTTTCTTTGACAGGAGGCGTTTATGGCAGCAGGATTCAAAGCAGGCGATAAAGCCTATATTGTGGAAAGTAACAGGATAGTAAGGGAATGCACTGTGGTGCGCCCGGCTGGAAATTTGGTTATTATTAGATTTGAAAATGGCGGTGGGATTCAGGTGAATAGAAACAGACTATTTGCCACAAAAGAAGCTGTAGAAGATAGCATACCAAAGGCAAAGCCAAAACCGGCGGTGGAGCAGCGAGGGTATCGTTCACCTTATGATTATTGGCATTAAAAAATAAGCCTGACTAGTATAAAATACTGGCCAGGTTCTTTTATGCCCAACTAGCAATAGAATACTAGCTGGGTCCTTGATTAACATTCAATCTCCATTTGAGGTGCAGGTTCTGTGCTGTTCTGTCTAGTAGCCATTTCTACAATCTCAAAAGTTTCTTTATCTTTGAGTGAAAGTATGTAGTCAAGCAGATCGCGGCCTTCCGGATTAAGCTGTCTGCAAAGCGCAAAGTATGGTTTATTAAATTTTTGCGTGTTTTCTTCGTATCTATCGGACTCCTGATATTTTTCAATGATTTCTGTAACGGAGCCCATATTACAGTCAGTGTCGTTTAAAGAGTTCATTTATATTCCTCCTATGTTGCGATGGTTTATAAAGCTATCAAGTATTCAGTAGTATAACCATTCGCGTCAGAGGAATCAGTAGTGCCTCTATCCTGGGAACGGAGTAAGTATATATCTCTTAAAATGCAAGAGTAGTTGTAAAATTTAATCTTTTGAGAAAGTACGCAAGGAGCAAGAGCAACGACAGATATCCATCCAGGGATAACATTGTACTTTTTCTCCTTTCTTCGTCCAAAGAAGAATCCTCCCATTAACCAATGACAGAATTCGTGCATAGCTGCATAGAACGATTTAGCAGCTTCATCAATCATCTCTTTTACCATTCCACCTATTCCTGCGAATAAGTCCATGATTTTTGAAATGGCTTCAACTATTTTTCTTGTATCAAATTCGATGGTATCTCCAGATCTCTTTGATATTACAATTTTATTTGTGTGTTCTTCCATGCGTATCTCGCCTCCTTCCTCGAACATATTTATCTTTAATTATTATATACAAACTACATATAGTATTTCAAGTAACAAAAGCAAAAGTTTATACACAATATGTAGTAAGTTATCCACTGAGTTATCCACATACCACTTAAGGGAACGATAGGACCAATAAGGATATCTATCCATGATAGAGGGCTCCTTATAGGTCCTATGTAAGTTATGCCGCTTCGAACAGCTCGATAATCTTGAGCTCGAAGGGCAAATATTCTCGTGGGCCGAAGTGTAACCATTTCTGAAAATAATCGAATAGGAATACAGATGCCTGGTAAGACGTCTGGAAAGTTTCTTGGATGTCGTTAGGACATTCGCATTTTGAAATGTTTACAAGTGGCGGATTAGCAATTGCATACTTTGCAAAAAAGTCCGCCTCGGCTTCTTCAAGTAAATAATTGGAATCGTCCGGATTGTCATGATGGCCTAAATAAATATGGCCAATCTCATGAAGGATGGTCCAACGCATTCTTCCAAAGTTAGCAGTATCATTATAGTAAATAACATATTGATTCATTCCGGTTTCAGGATTTACCTCAACTGTTGAAAAACCGTCGGGATCTGTTCGGAACGCTTCAAAGTAGTGTTCTGGATCAAGAGAACTGTATGGTCTCAGAACATAGTACAGCTTTTGTGCGATTGCAAAGCAATCAATTGGGTAGGTGTGAACTTCGCATTCTTCATATAAGAAGAGAACTTCCTTTTTGATTTCATCACACCTGGAGTCAGAGAGTATGCTTCTACTCATTAAAAATCCTTTCTAGGACTCTGAATCAAAAAGTGCATTAACAAGGTCAGCTTTTTGCTTTTGTGTCCACAACTTTGCGTTGCGCGCAATAGCTCTTTGAGTTTTGTAATACTCAAGCTCTGGATCTTCTTCGGTATTGCCTTCCTCCCCTAATAAATAATCAGTGGTTGTATGTAAAACTCTGGCAATATTAGCAAGGATAGGTCCTCTAGGAGTACGATCCCCATTTACATATCTTGACATGGAGACTTCAGTAACTCCTACCTGCTGTGCAAGGTCTTTCTGTGCAAGTCCGTTTTGTTTTAGTAAATCAGAAATTCGCGTTCCTAAATTATTGTTTGTCATTTTAGTTTTCCTCATTTCTAATTAAGATTTGCATATGCTCTGCGGGCACTTAGTTTGGTCAGCATCTTTGGCATCTTGCAGTGTTTGGCCTACTTTTTTATAAAAGGGAATCATTGATTATTTCTATGCTGCTCACTGGCTTGGCATGAATAGTAGGGCTATCCCTTGTGGTTTCGTTTCAGCTCTAACTGGATTGCTCTTAAACTGGCTCTTTATGTTAGCCATCTACAGAATTTGCAAATAAATGCTTATATTCGTAGTTTTAATTTTATTATTTCCATTGTTTCATATTATATCTACGAATTTCTGATTTACCAAAAGTTTAACCGACTTAACCAAAAATGTCAATAGGAAAATTAAAAGAAAAATTTTTTTGAAAGCTGAAAGTGGCTTGAATAAAGGGAATTATGATGATTTTAGGTCAAAAACTTAACCGAACTGGAAATTTTAGTGTTGACACTTAACCATAAGTTGCGTAGAATAATCTCAAAGTTAACCAAGTTAACCGAACAACAACGATTAACCGAATTAACCGGAACATAACCAGAAAGGGGTGAGATAATGAATGTTCAGTTACTTAAAGCAAAGCGCGTGGAACGCGGGCTCATGCAGAAGGACCTCGCAGAGGCGTTGGGCATCAGTGAGAAGTCCATGTGTCAAAAAGAATGTAGCAAGCGAAACAAGTTCAAAGCTGATGAGATGATTGTACTTATTAAAGTATTGAATCTATCCTTTGCAGAGTTCGATGCAATTTTTTTTGAACACGACTTAACCAAGTCTTTAAGAAGAATAAGCAAATCTTAAAGATGTGGAGAAGTAACAGAGTAAAGAATAAGGAATGCAATCAACCGGTGCCCTGGAAAGCTAATGGATGATGAACATTCCAAATCTGATTAGAGTCAGTATAGCACACTGGCTTTGGAAAGGAAAGAAGATTTTTATGGATAAGATTTTTATTTGTTCTCCATATAGAGGTGACGAGAAAAAAAACCTTGAGAATGCAAAACGATATTGCAGAGATGCTGCTTACGACGGTATTCCGATTGCACCACATTTATACTTCACACAGTTTCTGGATGAGAAGTATGACCGCTATAAGGGAATGCGCTGGGGCAAGGCACTGCTTGCTGAATGTAAAGAGATGCGTGTTTATGCGGATGAGGTGTCCGAGGGCATGATCGAAGAAATCCAGGAAGCTCGTAAGCATAAGATTCCTATCAAGTTCTTCAACTCTGATATGGAAGAAATCAAGTACGATGCCCTGATCATCAACAATCGTATCGGCATCGGATATAAGCAGATTATTGAAGATACGGTAAATCCTGGCGGCAGCAGACATATCTGTCCATACGCAGGACAGTGTGAAAAGAGCTGCGCGAAGGCTCCGGAAAAGAGTGAGCCAGTTATGAGCAAGCCAGAAGATAAGATAGTAACTGTAAACACCAAAGGAAGTGATTGGAGATCAAAACTCCTTGCTCATTTCTATCGTGGACATTAAGGAGGTAGCGTATGACACCAATTGAAGCAATTAACAATGTAGCCAAAGCATACCAGGATTTAGCGGTGGTGCTTATGGTAGTAGCAGATAAAACTATCGGAGTTCCAGTAGCGCAGGCTATGACAGTAGATGCTGATAAACCGGCAGAGGAACCAAAAAAGGAAGCACTAAAGGCGGCTAAGGCCAAGGCTGAGAAGCCTGCAAAGGGGCCGGAGGAAGTTATCACCATCGAGCAGGTGAGAGCAGTGCTTGCAGAAAAGAGTCAGGCCGGATTTACAGCGCAGGTGAAGGCACTTCTTGAGAGCTTCGATGCAAATAAGTTGTCCGCAGTTAAGCCGGAAGATTATAAGGACCTGATGGCTGCTGCGCAGGATATTAAGTAGGAGGTGCGGCATGGGTGATTTTAAGAGAGGCGATATAGTATTCGTCGATAATCCAATCAAAAAGCCACATGGCCATGTGGTATGTGGCAATCACCCTGCTGTGGTGATTCAGAACCAGGCAGGGAATGACCATTCAGGAAATCTGATTGTAGCGTACCTTACTTCACAGCTTAAGAAGTTGGAGCTTCCAACACATATTGTGTTACAGCATTATTCCGGACTTCGTAAGGTATCCGTTCTTCAGGCAGAGCAGCTTGCCACTATTGATAAAGGTGATGTGATTTCAGTAACCGACCATCTGACCGACGCTGATATGGCTAGGGTAGATCAGGCACTTCTTGCATCACTTGGATTGGAGGTGAGTGCCTAATGCCACCAGAGGTACACAGTGTCCTCGGTGCATCGGCAGCGGACAGATGGATGAATTGTACGCCATCTGCCCAGCTCACTGCCGGTATGGAGGACGAGGCAACAACCTTTGCTGCAGAGGGAACCGCAGCACATGCTCTTTGTGAATGGAAGGTGCGAAAGGCACTGAAGATGAGAGCAGGCAGGAGACCAACTTCTGATTATTGGACCGATGAGATGGAGGAGTTTACTGATGATTACAGGGATTTCATTATGGACCTGGTAGGACAGGCCAAACTTACCTGCAAGGATCCTGTGACACTCATCGAGCAGCATCTTGATTTCTCATGTTATGTTCCGGATGGTTTTGGTACCGGTGACTTCCTTTTAGTCGCGGATAGGGAACTGAATGTAGTGGATTTCAAGTATGGAAGGGGCGTGGCAGTCTATGCAGATCACAATCCGCAGATGATGTTATATGCCCTGGGAGCTTTGAATCTCTTTGATTGTTTATACGATATCGAGCAGGTCACAATGACCATCTTCCAACCAAGACTCTCCAGCATTTCCACTTGGACGATTAGTGCAGAGGAGCTCTATAAATGGGCTGAGGAAGTATTAAAGCCAAAGGCCGAGCTTGCTGCTAAGGGAGAAGGAGAGTTTATTTCCGGATCCTGGTGCAGATTTTGTAAAGCAAGAAATACCTGCAGGGCCAGAGCAGAGAGCTTTTTGGAACTTGCAAAAATGGAGTTCCAGCCGCCAGCACTTTTATCGGATGAGGAAGTTGCTGAGGTAATGGAGAAGGCGGCCGAGCTTTCCAAGTGGGCCAGTGATGTTATGGCGTATGCCCAGGCAGAGGCCATTGAGAATGGTAAGCACTGGAATGGATACAAGCTCGTAGAAGGTAGGTCAACTAGACGATTCATTGATGAGAAAAAGGTAGAGGAGGCTGCTAAGGGTGCCGGTTATACGGACATCTATAATAAGTCCCTTATTACCTTGACCGCTTTTGAAAAGCTCATGGGTAAGGATACCTTCAAAGAGGTGCTGGGCTCATATGTTACAAAGCCAGCAGGAAAATTAACGCTCGTTCCGGTGAGCGATAAAAGACCGGAAGTAACAGTTAACACAGTAAATGATGAATTTCAGGAGGATTAGTATTATGGCAAAGATTATGAATGGTAACAGAGTAGTAACTAACGAGGTAAGACTTTCTTATGCAAATGTGTTCACGCCAAAGTCAATCAATGGTGGTGATGAGAAATACAGTGTGTCCCTTATTATTCCGAAGTCCGACACAGAGACAATCGCCTTAATCAATAAGGCAATCGACCAGGCAATCACAGACGGTGTTTCAAAGTTTGGTGGTAAGAAGCCGAACAAGGCAGCACTTAAACTCCCACTTCGTGATGGTATCGAAAAGGATGACGAGGCATACGAGGACGCATACTTCATCAACTGCAATTCAAAGACAGCTCCTCAGATCGTAGATCTTAACCGTCAGCCTATCACAGATGAGACAGAAGTGTATTCTGGTTGCTATGCAAGAGTCAGCATCAACTTTTATGCCTTCAACACAAATGGCAATAAGGGTATCGCATGTGGACTTGGAAATATCCAGAAGACCAGAGATGGTGAGAGCCTTGGTGGTGGCAGAGTTTCTGCTAACGATGACTTTGGCGATGGTGAGGACGATTTCCTCGGTTAATAACAATTAAAGAGTGTCAGATGGAAGCCGGGAGGGTAACACCTCCTGGTGATCCAATCAACCGCTTAGAAAGTAAGAAAGGTGATTAGCATGAAAAGAATGAATATTGATATTGAAACTTATAGTGAAGCAGACTTATCTAAGTCAGGAGTTTACAAGTATGTAGATGCTCCTGGCTTTGAAGTGCTGCTTTTTGGTTATTCCGCAGATGGTGGTCCGGTGAAGGTAATCTCCCTAGCAGAAGGGGAGGAACTACCACAGAAAATAAAGGAAGCGCTGCTTGATGATACGGTTCTCAAATTTGCCTTCAATGCACAGTTTGAGCGTGTTTGCTTAGAAAAGTACCTAGGTGTACACCTGGCTCCGGACGCATGGCGCTGTACGATGGTGGCTTCCTTGTACTTAGGGCTTCCGGGCTCTCTGGCGCAAGTTGGCGCGGTCCTTGGCGTTGAGAAAAAGAAGTTAGAAACCGGTAAGGATTTGATTAAATTCTTCTCTGTACCATGTAAGCCAACCAAGACAAATGGTGGAAGGACCAGAAACCTTCCAGAGCATGACAGAGAAAAGTGGCAGCAATTTATTACTTACAATGCCAGAGACGTTGAAACAGAAATGGATATTATGGAGAAGGTGGCAAGGTTCCCGGTTCCAGATTTCCTTTGGAAACAATATGCACAGGATCAGCGCATCAACGATTTAGGCATTGAGCTTGATATGGCCCTGGTAACGCAGGCCATTAAATGTGATGAGGAGTCCAGGGAGCGATATTTAAAAAGAGCCCAGGAGCTTACGGGACTAGAAAATCCAAACTCACCCATTCAGTTAAAAGAGTGGATTTTGTCAAATGGTGTCGAAATGGAGACACTTACAAAAGCAGAGGTGGCTTCAGTTATGGAAACAGCAACCGGACCGGTAAAGGAAGTGTTAGAGCTTAGGCAGCTTCTTTCCAAGTCCAGCGTGAAAAAATATGTGGCAATGGAGACCTGCCGCTGCAGCGATGGAAGGGCACATGGACTGTTGCAGTTTTATGGAGCTAACAGAACGGGCCGCTGGGCAGGCAGACTTGTGCAGGTGCAAAACCTCCCACAGAACCATATTCCTGATTTGGCGGTAGCAAGAAATCTGATAAAGAGTGGTTGCTTTGAAGCAGTAGAGCTTTTGTACGATTCTATTCCAGATACCCTTTCTCAGCTTATTCGTACTGCGTTTGTGCCGAGAGAAGGCTGTAAGTTTATGGTAGCTGACTTTAGTGCAATTGAGGCCAGGGTAATTGCATGGCTTGCTGGGGAGAGCTGGCGTCAGGAAGTTTTTAGGAACAACGGTGATATCTATTGCGCATCTGCCAGTCAGATGTTTGGTGTTCCGGTTGAAAAGCATGGTGTCAATGGAGAGCTGCGTCAGAAAGGTAAGATCGCAGAACTGGCACTTGGATATGGTGGTGGAGTTGGAGCGATGATCAGCATGGGTGCTATTGATATGGGGCTTGCTGAGGAAGAATTGCAGCCGATTGTGGATTCCTGGAGACAGAGTAATCCGGCCATTGTAAAGCTGTGGTGGGATGTTCATAGATGTGTCATTAAAGCAGTAAAGGATAAACAGCCACAGACCTATAAGTGCCTGACCTTTGAATATCAGTCCGGCATGTTGTTTATTGGCCTGCCAAGTGGAAGAAGGCTCGCCTATGCAAAGCCAAGCGTATATCGCAATGATTATGACAGGGACGAGATTGCCTACATGGGTGTGGATGTCACAAAGAAATGGGGAAAGATTGACTCTTACGGTCCAAAGTTTGTGGAGAACATTATCCAGGCGATGAGTAGAGATATTTTGGCAGAAGCAATGGCTCGTATGGAAGCTGCCGGTTATGACATTGTTATGCATGTGCATGATGAAGCTGTCATTGAAGCTCCGAGAGATGCAGTTCTTGAGGATGCGTGTCAGATTATGTCGAAAGCACTCGATTGGACACCAGGGCTGATCTTAAATGCAGCGGGATATGAATGTGAATTTTATCAGAAGGATTAAGGAGGAAGCGGCATGATCGTAAATGTAAATAGAACTTTTACAGAACTTAGGAGCCTTAAGGGGAAGATTCCTAAAAGGACTTATCAGTCCATTAAAGGACAGATTTTGTCAGGAAATGTCGAAGGTGCCAATATTGGCATCTATCGCATCAAACGAGAATTAGAGAAGGAGGCGGCTGGTTATGAGAATAGCGGTAGGAAATAGCAGAATGGATAAGAAGTGGAAGAATAAGGAAATGTCCTGGGAGGACTTTAAGCAGAAGTGTTCCCAGACTATTCGTACCACTGAAACCATTTCAGAATATCGAAAGATGAGTAAGCCGGCACAGGATAACGCCAAGGACGTCGGTGGTTTTGTGGGTGGCGCACTGAAAGGTGGTAAGCGTAAGAATGGGTTTGTGGAAGGCAGATCACTTCTGACCTTAGACCTGGATCATGCAGCGCCGGGGGTATGGGATGCAATCACTATGCTTTTTGATTTTAAGTGCCTCATGTATTCCACCCATAAGCATACATCAGAGGCTCCTCGTGTCAGATTGATTATCCCGCTTTCCAGGGAAGTATCTGCGGAGGAATATGCGCCGGTATCCAGAATGGTTGCAAAGGATATTGGTATGGAGCAGGTGGACGATACCTGCCATGAAGCAGCCAGACTTATGTATTGGCCTTCCACCAGCAGCGATGGAGAGTTTTTGTTTGAGGCCCAGGACGGACCAATGTTAAATCCGGATACTATCCTTGCACGCTATAAGGATTGGAGGGATACCAGCGAGTGGCCTATGAGTTCCCGCCAGTCTGAAATTGTAAAGAGGACCATCGCAAAGCAAGCGGATCCGCTGGAAAAGGAAGGAATGGTCGGTGCGTTTTGTAGAGCCTATACCATTGAGGAAGCAATTGATACTTTTATTTCGGACATTTATAAGCCATCCGCTATGGCTGGAAGATATGATTATATTCCTGCGGACAGTAGCGCCGGTGTAGTTATTTATGATGATAAGTTTGCCTACTCCCATCATGCAACGGATCCTGCATGTGGGCATCTGATGAATGCCTTTGATGTGGTGAGGGTTCACAAGTTTGGTTCTTTGGATGATAAGGCTAAAGTGGATACGCCGCCAACGAAGCTGCCATCATATAAAGCAATGGTAGATTTTGCAATTAAGGATGAGAAGGTAAAACTGCAGCTTGCAAAGGAGCGTGAGATTCAGGCAGGCGATGATTTTGATGATAAGTTACAGGACGATAACTGGCAGACACTACTGGAGCTTGATAAGAATGGTGATATTAAAGAGTCCCTTCTTAATTTCTTTACTATTCTGCGTCATGACAAGAGATTGCAGGAGATTTGTTATAACGAACTTTCCAGTGCAATTTCTGTAAGAAATGATGAGCTGCTTCCTTGGGAGCAGATTAAACCAGGCTGGTCTGATTCTGATTTGGCGTCACTTTCCATTTATCTGGATGGTGTGTATCACATCTTCAGTCCTACCAAATTAAAGAATGCGCTCTTAAAAGCATCTGCGGAGAGAGCCTTCCATCCAATCAAAGAATACCTGGAAGCACTGCCAGAGTGGGACGGAACCAAGCGCCTGGAGAGTTTGCTTATCGACTATCTGGGAGCAGAGGATAATTCCTATGTGCGTGCGGTTACAAGAAAGACACTCACTGCAGCGGTGGCTAGGGTATTCGAACCGGGTGTGAAATTTGATACCGTTTTAGTCCTTTCCGGCCCACAGGGTATTGGTAAGAGTATGATTTTTGCAAAGCTGGGTTCCATCTGGTTTTCCGATTCTCTTACCATTTCGGATATGAGGGATAAGACCGGTGCAGAGAAGCTCCAGGGATTTTGGATTATGGAGATTGGTGAAATGAACGGTATCAAGAAGGTAGAAGTGGAGACCGTCAAGAGTTTTGCTTCTCGCCAGGATGATAAGTTTCGTGTCGCTTATGGAACTGTGGTTGAAAACCACCCTCGCCAGTGTATTATCTGTGGAACTTCCAATAGTCAGCACTTTCTTCGTGATGTGACAGGTAACCGTCGTTTCTGGCCGGTACAGGTAACAGGCCAGTGCGAGAAGCATCCTTGGGATTTGGATAATGCTACCTTGGACCAGGTTTGGGCGGAGGCACTTTCTTTATACAATGCCGATGAGGAGCTGATCTTAAAAGGAGCAGACGCAGTATCTGCTTATGAACAGCAGCAGGAAGCTCTGGAAAATGATGATAGAGAAGGATTGGTGCGAGCATACCTTAATACGCTGCTTCCGGAGGACTGGCCAAAGATGACTCTGTCCGAGCGCCGCATGTACTTGTCAGGGGACGAGTTTACCAGCCAGGGTAAACCAGGTGTTGTAGTTCGTGAGAAGGTCTGCAATTTGGAGATTTGGGCTGAGTGTTTCTCTAAGGATCCGGCATCCATTAAGAAGCAGGATAGCTATGAGCTTAATGCGATTATGGCAAAGATTGATGGTTGGAAGCGTTACGACGGGAATAAGTCCGGCAAATTATCATTCCAAAGCTATGGCTCACAGATCGCTTATGTAAGAGATGAGGACGCGGTAGCGGAAGAAGTGGTTTCGTAAGATGCCAAACAAGGCCATTTCTTATGTGCTTTATCATGGCGCAACCGTCGGAAATGGCTATGGAAATAGAAATGGCGTTAGCATAGAAGATACAGGGCTGTTAGGCTTCCTATTTCCGTATTGCTTATTATTTATAAAAGTTATGTATGTATATAAATAAGAGAAAGCAAGAACGTGTATATAACACGTATAAGGGGATAGAAAGTTTTTAGGGGTAAAGCAATAGCAAGTAAGCAATGGAGGTTTTATGAGAGAAAAAGAAGTAGAGGCAGCTCTTGTAAAGGCTGCAAAGAAAAGGAATGGTGTGGCTCTGAAGTTTGTGAGTCCGGGCCTTTCAGGTGTTCCAGATAGATTGGTGCTTCTTCCGGATGGAAAGATAGGTTTTATTGAGTTGAAGTCACCAGGGAAAAAGATGCGTCTGCTCCAGGAAAAGAGAAAATGTCAATTGGAGAGATTAGGATTTTTAGTATTCTGCCTGGATAGCAAAGAGGAAGTTGAGGTGATGCTTGATGCAATACAAGCCGCATGATTACCAGACCTACGCTGCTGAGTTTATCATCGCGCATCCAGCCTGCGGATTATTACTTTCAATGGGACTTGGAAAAAGTGTGATAAGCCTGACAGCGCTGTGGGAACTGGCTCTTGATTATTTTGAGGTGGGCAGAATTTTGGTGATAGCACCATTAAGGGTTGCCAGAGATACCTGGCCAAAGGAAATTGAAAAGTGGGATCACTTAAAGGGCCTGACCTATTCTGTGGTGGTTGGCTCTGAAAAGGAAAGACGCGAAGCACTGTCGAAGCCAGCATTTATTTATATCATCAACCGAGAGAATGTCTCCTGGCTGGTGGATAATAAATTATTTTATTTCGACTGCATCTGCATTGATGAGCTGAGTTCCTTTAAGAGCCACCAAAGTAAAAGGTTCAAATCACTGAGGAAGGTTCGTCCCCAGGTAAAACGTGTAATTGGACTGACCGGCACACCTACACCAAATGGGCTGATTGACCTTTGGGCACAGATCAATTTACTTGATATGGGTGAGAGACTTGGAAGATTTATTGGTGGATACAGGGAGCGATACTTTATGCCGGATAAAAGAAATCGTGATGTGATATTTTCCTACAAACCGAGAGAGGGTGCGGAGGATGCGATCTATAAAAAGATTTCTGATATTTGTGTGAGTATGCAGGCAACAGACCATTTAAATATGCCAGAACTTATCATGTCCAATGTGGAAGTTACCATGAATGAAAAAGAGCGTGCGATGTACGATAGTCTGAAAGCAGATTTGATCCTGCCGATGGAAGGTGGAGATATTGATGCGCAGTCAGCAGTCGGACTTAGCAATAAGCTCCATCAGATGGCAAACGGAGCAGTTTACGATGAGAACGGGAAAGTCAGAAAAATTCATGATAGAAAGTTAGATGCCATCGAGGACTTAATCGAAGCTGCCAATGGAAATCCGGTCATGATTGCATATTGGTTTAAGCACGACAGGGAAAGATTGATGGAGCACTTTGCAGCAGTTCCGATTGATAAATCTGAGGACATCACCAAATGGAATAAGGGTGAGATTCCGGTGGCGCTGATTCATCCAGCAAGCGCCGGTCATGGACTTAATCTTCAGGAAGGCGGCTGCCATCTCATTTGGTTTGGCCTTACCTGGAGTCTGGAACTTTACCAGCAATGTAATGCGAGACTCTGGAGACAGGGCCAGAAAAATACAGTAACCATTCAGCATGTAGTCACCAAAGGAACAATTGATGAGGATGTTTTGAAAGCACTGGAAAATAAGGATGTTACCCAGGAGGCACTTCTTAAAGCGGTGAAAGCAAGACTTATCTCGTAGGAAGGAGCAGCAATGAAAGGATATGTTGAAAAAATCATAAAAGAATATCCTCAAATGGTGAGAGAAGTGGAGCGTCTCGATAAGCAAATCAAAAGCTGTGAATTTATTTCAGCAGATGAGCTCATCACAACGATGGCCTTCTCTCATCCAGATGGGGAACGAGTACAAAGTAGTGATTTATCGGATAAGACAGCAAAGATTGCGATATCTTATCAGCGTAAGCTGGATCGCATTAACGAGGAACTGGTAATGCCAATGATAAAACGAAAAGAAGCCCTGGAAGAAGAAATCTCATTTTTCGAAGATAGTGTAAATCATTTACCGGAGGATATACTCGAAATGAGTCAGGCGATCTTTCTTGATGGCATGACATGGGAAGAAGCAGAGAGCTGCTTTTATACAAATAGCTGGGGAATCAGAAATTGTCGTAAGAGAGCGATTGATTGCCTGGTTCGTAGCTACCAGATCAGAGCATCGCAGACAGAAGCATTTTTACTTAGTTGAAAGTGCCAGTTTTGTATTTTTCAGGATGGAGGACATAATCATCATGGTCCTTAATCATTTTTATAGCGCATTCTACATTTCGTGCTTTGGCATGGTCGTGGAAATGCGCTGTTTTTATTGTATGCTTATGACCAATCTTAATTCTGGCCCAGCCTATCACTTCTGCAGGCATTTTTTGAAGTAACCAGCAGTGGCCTGTGTTCTTTGATCGCACAATGATGCAATTATCAATTTCTCGGAGGATAGTGAAATAACCGTCCGATAGTAAATTTCGTTCTTTTGTATAAAACATGTAAAATTTCCTTTCAAAAAAATTGTAGCAAAAAGTAGCCTAGTAAAATTCCTTTTTATTTCGTTATGTAAAAATAGTGAGTAATTAGCCGGATATTTGGCTAGGTGATGGATCAATTATTTCTGGTTTGATAATGATCCGGTTTTCAGAAAAAGATACTTTGACATGGTCACCGATTTTGTAACCAAGAGCAGATAACCAGTCACCCTGGAGATTGATGCGTGGAACATTACGCTTATTCCCGGATGCCTCGTACACCTTAAGATGTCTTTCATTCATTGGCGCCTCCCTTCTGGCTACCAATGCTACTAAGCCGAGTATAACATGAGAAAAATATTTTTACAAACATTTTAATCTACCGGTTGACTTTCGGAAGTCTACCTGATATTATAATGCAAGAAGTTTACCGGAGGACTTCCGGAGAAAGAAGGTAGATATTATGAACGAATACACAATTAGCGCGCAGTTTGTTAGTACAACAGCGAAATTTGATGCAGATGCAAAAGATGCGATAGAAAAAGGGGTAGAAAATTATAATTCACGTTCTTTAATTGCCAAGAATCCTAAAAAGATCTCTAAGCATTCATTTTCAGAGGACGAGTCAACTTTGAATTTAACACTGGAGAGTGAAGCAGAGTTACCAATGCCAACTCGTGCATTGAAATTATTGAGCTCATATCTTGTGGAGGAAACTTGCCTGGGAGAGCGCTTGGCGGGAAAACAATTATTCAAAATGACAGCGGAATCAGTCCAGGAACCATCAGTTGAAAATGAAGAAGATGCTAACGAGGAAATTCCCACACAGGTCATTGTTAATTTGATTGAAGGGCTTCAAAAACTATCGTGGTCATCTGAGGATATCACTGATTTTATGTTATATGTTTGTTCTGGCGAAGAACAGCATATCGAAAAAATAACAAGTAGACGTAAGAAGGAGGATTAAAATGACAGTCGAAACATTATATAAATTCTTAGAGTTAGGTTATGCGAAGCGTGGTATGTGGATATCAGAAGTGGCGGATGCGTTGAACATTAGCTATAAAAATGCCAATAGACTCACACTTGCATTTGGTGCACATAGGACTAGAATTCAGGATATTACGCCATACGATGAATTTAAAAATAATATTACAGTCCAGAAAATATGCGCGTTAATAAAATAAATTTTGCTATTGCCGTATTGCTATTGCCTAAGCAAAACTCGAAATTACACTTGTTCAGAAATCCTCAGTGACAAGGGCAAAGCGGGTATGATATTATTATACTGCAAAGAATTGTAGATAGGTCTTGTGGTTATCCCACAGGGCCTTTTTCTTTGCCATTCTTTTGGTGCGGGTGCGGAGTTTAATCCTTTCGCCGCACCCTTACATGGGAGGTGTGAACATGCCATACAGACCAAGCGTCCCATGCAAACACCCAGGATGCCCTAAGCTGGTGGCTTATGGTACCGGTCCTTATTGCAGCGTGCACGAGCCCCTGCACCGTAGGGATAGGGAAAGCGCCAGCAAGCGTGGGTACAGTAGCCGATGGCAGAAGGCTCGTAAGAAGTTCCTTCGTAGCCATCCACTGTGTGTGGAGTGTCAGAGACAAGGGAAGCTCACCGAAGCTACGGTGGTGGATCACATCACTCCCCACAGAGGAGACCAGAAGTTGTTCTGGGACGAGAGTAACTGGCAGCCTCTTTGCAAGCCTTGTCATGATAAAAAGACATGGACTGAGGATAACAATCCAACCTACCGATTTTAGTCGAAGGGTGTTAATTATTTTTAGTTCGGCCAGAGAGATATTATGACAGGGGAGGGGCGGTCTTAATCTTTACATGACAAAAGCCTGAAGACCGATGCCCCCTCAAACGCGCATTTTCGCGAAATTGTAAAGGGGTAAGTGGAGCTGTACGCGGGAAATATACTGTAAAGGTTTAGGGTTTGCGGGGAAAGGCGCTTATTTCTGGGGTAAACTGTGCGCCGGTATTTTATAAAATGGCCATGGCCGGAAAGGAGAAACCTATGACAGCAGATGAAAAAGAGAAAGTTGTGGAACTGAGACTGAAAGGTCTCGGCTACCAGGCAATCGCAAATGAAATCGGAACCGTAACAAAAGAGAATGTCAGATACTACTGCAAGACACATGGCCTTGCTGGAAGCGCTGCTTTAGTTACGATGAATTATGATTTGCATCGTGAAATGCCAAACCACTGTAAGAATTGTGGTGCGACGCTGATCCGTAATGCCCATTCGGGAGTGAAGCTCTTTTGTAGCGAAAAATGCAGAAGGGTCTGGTGGAAAGTAAATCCGGATAAGGATGCGCAATCCAAAAAGCAGCGTTACGAGTGCAGATGTGCATACTGCCATAGGACATTTATCTCCTTCGGTAATCCAAACAGGAAATACTGCGGCAGGGTTTGTTATGTCAAAGATCGCTTTTGGACGGATCCGGATGAGAAGCCGAGTGCTGCTGAGATAAAACGCAGGCAGCACGAAGCGAAGAAGTCGGAAGAAGTGAAATTGGTTCTAAAGCGAATTTCATAATATGTGTTTTTGGAATGTGCGAGGTGTTCAGGAAATCCTGGATGCCTTTTTATTATGCAAAAAAAGTAAAGGAGACCAACATGGAATTTAAAAAATTGAAGATTGCTGACCTGGTGCCAGCTTCCTACAATCCCAGAAAGGCACTAAAGCCTGGGGATGCAGAGTACGAGAAAATCAAAAATAGTATTACTGAATTTGGATATGTGGAACCGGTTATTGTAAATACAGATATGACAATCATCGGTGGACACCAGAGAGTGACGGTTCTTTCAGACCTTGGTTATAAGGACATTGATTGTATTGTTATCGATATTGATAAGACCAAGGAAAAAGCACTGAACATTGCACTTAACAAAATCACCGGTGAATGGAACAAGGAACTGTTAGCAGACCTGATTAAGGATTTGCAGTCAAGCGACTTTGATGTTGCATTTACAGGTTTTGATCCGCCGGAAATCGAGCAGCTTTTTAACAGCGTGCATGATAAGAACATCACAGAGGATGACTTCGATGTGGAGGAGGAGCTTTCCAAACCTGCGATTGCAAAACTTGGTGATGTGTGGCTTCTTGGCAGACACAGAGTTTGTTGCGGAGATAGCACACTGCCAGAGACTTATGATGTTTTGATGAATGGCCAGAAAGCAAATATAGTCCTGACGGATCCACCATACAATGTCAATGTTGAGGAGACCGCAGGCAAAATCAAAAATGACAACATGGCTGATGAGGATTTTTATAATTTTCTCTTTGCAGCGTTTGTAAATATGGAACAGTCAATGGAGCAGGACGCTTCCATTTATGTTTTCCATGCTGACACTGAAGGACTGAACTTTCGTAAGGCATTTGCAGCAGCAGGCTTCTATCTTTCCGGATGTTGCATCTGGAAGAAGAACGCGCTGGTTCTTGGACGCAGCCCATACCAGTGGCAGCATGAGCCTTGCCTCTATGGTTGGAAGAAGGGCGGCAAGCATAACTGGTATTCAGACAGAAAGCAGACAACTATCTGGGAATACGATAGACCAAAGGCCAGTAAGGATCATCCTACGATGAAGCCGGTAGCTCTTATGGCATATCCAATCCAGAATTCCAGCATGAGCAACTGCATTGTGCTTGATCCGTTTTTAGGTTCAGGATCCACACTGATTGCTTCCGAGCAGACCAATCGTATCTGTTATGGCATTGAGCTGGATGAGAAATTTGTGGATGTGATTGTTCGCAGATATATTGAGCAGACCAGCTCCGAGGATGGTGTTTTCGTGGTTCGAGATGGAGTGAAAATTCCATATTCTGAAGTGCCTGGAAAGTCTGAAAAAACCTCAGATAATACACAGAATTAACTTGCTATTTTTTGCCGGTAGAGTGATATATGTACTACCAAAAGAAAAGGAGGAACACAGCATGGAAATTATGTGTTTGGTAGCAGACAGAAAAGAGCTGATTGCAGCAATTGAGGAGACAACAGGAGAAAAGATGAAGTACCAGGGACCACCAACCTTCGCATACAAGAATGAGGATTTGATGGTTCTTCGAGACGGAACCCTGGTGGTGGAGAACATCGAAACAAGAATGGAGCTTCTTCTTACACTCACATCAAAGCGCCTGATCGACGGAGCTTGGGATGAGGACAGGGAAGTGCTTGAGATTTCGCTTCCAATGGAAGGACACACAGGACTTAGCCTGATTAACCTGGTTTCCATTTTTTACACGAAAGCGGAGCTGATCAACAAGGCCATCAACGCACCAAGAGCCTTTGAAGTGAACGAGCGCTTCATAGAAGCCATCATGGAGGAACCGCCACAGACAACCGAGGAATTTATAAGCCTTTGGGAAGAATGTGGAAGCGACAACATGACAAAGGGAATCAAGTTTGAAGCAGACAAGATTACCTTTACAGGATTTCCATTAACCGACGATAGCGACCTGATTACCGCTTTTACCACCCTGGCAGGAAAAATCAACACACTTGCCTTGGAAAGCAAATACATCCGCGTGAAGAAAACACCGGTTGATAACGAAAAGTACACCTTCCGCATTTGGATGGTACGCCTGGGCCTGGACGGTACAGAGTATAAGACAACCAGAAAGCTCTTACTTTCCCACCTAAGCGGCCACAGCGCCTTTAGAACGGAAGAACAGAAGGAAGCCCACAAGCAGAAGTACCTGACCAAGAAGGCAAATGCTGATGAAGAGGCTTAAGTTTGGAATAGAAATTGAATTCATAGGGATTACCAGAGAGGCGGCTGCGACCATAGTGGCCGACTTCTTTGGAACCGGATTTTTCTATGAAGGCGGTGAGCTTAAGGAAAGAGATATTGCAGATGAGAAGCACCGGATATGGCGGGTGGTCAGGGATGCCAGTATTGAAGCATTTGCTGAGGAAGAACAATGTGAGTTGGTGACACCGATTCTGCAGTATGAAGATTTGGAGTGCCTAAAGCAGTTGTTGCAAAATATGCAACAACTCGGAGCCAGGGTGAATCGCAGCTGCGGGCTTCACATTCATGTGGATGGGAAGAACTTCACTCCTCAGGCGATAGTAAACCTGGTGACCTTGATTGGTAGTAGAGAGCTGCTTTTATATAAGGCCCTTTCTATACCGAAGGATCGAATGAAATATTGCAAGCGCATTAATGATGACTTGGTGGATTTGATTTTGGAAAAGAAGCCGGAGAGTCTTGCAGAGCTTAAAAAGGTCTGGTATCTGGAATCGCCTTATGAAACTTCCGAAGGAAAATATCATAGTACCAGATATCATGGACTTAATTTACATGCTCTATTTTCGAAGGGAACTGTGGAGTTTCGATTATTTAATTCCACTCTGGAGCCGGACCGGGTGCAGGCTTACCTGCAATTTACCCTGGCCCTTTGCAAGCAGGCAATGATACATAAAAAGGCGGTCATGAAAAAGACCAGAATAGAAAATGAGAAGTACGCATTCCGATGTTTCCTCATAAGGCTTGGCCTGAATGGGGACGAGTTCAAAAACTGTAGAAAGGTGATGCTTGAAAATTTGACCGGAGATAGCGCATGGAAAGGATGATTAGTATGTTTGGAATACCAGAGCACATTGTAGAAAGATTGAAGAAGGAATATCCGAAGGGAACCAGGGTGGAGCTTATTGAGATGAATGATCCGTTCCGCCACATTCCAGCAGGAAGTAAAGGAACCGTTACTGGAGTGGACGACATTGGCACCATTCATGTTTCCTGGGACTGCGGTAGCAGCTTGGGAGTGGCTTATGGCGAGGATTCTTGCAGAAAAATCATAGAATAATATGCACAATGTGCCGCCAGTATCTTTGGTACATTTATGGTAAGAATTAACTGGATAAATGTAATGATAAGAGCGAATATGTACCTACCAAAAGAAAAGGAGGCCACAAGCCATGAGAAGAATTGAAGTTTTAGACAAAGCAGCAGAAGCAGGAATTAAGTACAGAGACATTAATGTGAACGCAACTTTTGGAGCCGCATACTTTACAAGTGTTGGCGCAGGAAACGACCTACCAGATTTCAGTGAGGTCATTTGGGACCATGACATTGATGAGATTTTGGAGAACATGAAAAGATTTGAAATTTTCGAATTCACTATCAGCTCTACATTTTCAAGCCTGATTGAAACAATCGCAGAACTTGAAAAAAGAGGATGCCACCTAGAAGGCCTGGTAGAAATCAACAGCCGCTACGATGATTGGCAGACTGGAGAAAAGAAGAAAATTCCAGCATTTAAGATGACAATAAACTAAGAAAGACAATTCCGAGAGGCGGGCCGCAGGGCCTGCTTGCTCGTTGTAATATACACAATTTATCCCTGTATTTCTTGCACATCTTTGGTAGGTTTATGATGCAGAATTGACTGGATATATCCTTGGTTTAGAGCGAATATGTACCTACCAAAAGAAAAGGGGGATACAACAATGGCAAACGGATGGCACGAAGGAACAATTGGAATTCCGGTAAAGGACGGAGGAATGAAGGTGGCCCACTACTGGGTGAAAGCCTTCGAGGAACCAAGCGAGGATTACGGAATCAACGGAGGCAAGATTAGCAAACTTTCCATCAAGATCGACGGAGAGTGGAAAGCCAACTACGATAGGGGCTGGGACATTGAGCCTGCGGATGAGGAAACAAACATTGCTTATAGCATTTTGTTAAACGAATACAACTAAAAACAACCTACGAATTTACATAGGGCTCCTTAACCGGGGCCCTTTTACTTTGCACTGAAAGGAGAGATTTGAAATGGCAACGAGAGGTAGAAAACCAAAGCCTACTGCGGTGAAGGTCCTGGAGGGAAATCCAGGAAAGAGACCGCTTAATATGTATGAGCCGGTTCCGGAAAAGAAAGCACCAGAGTGTCCTTCTTGGCTAAACGATGAAGCGAAAGAGGAATGGGACAGGCTTGCAGATAAAATGGTGAACCTGGGTACCCTTACAGAAATGGATATGGCAGCCTTTGCAGGTTATTGTCAGTCCTATGCAAGATGGAAGGAAGCCGAGGAATTCATAGAGAAACATGGAACAATTGTAAAAACTCCAAGTGGTTATTGGCAGCAGGTACCGCAGGTATCTATCGCACAGACCAACTTGAAGGTAATGCTTAAGTTTTGCAGTGAGTTTGGCCTGACGCCATCTTCTAGAAGCAGAATGATAGCAGGTGAAGTCCAGGAAGGCAGCGTGGACGAGATGGAGTTTTTACTGCTTGAGGGTAATGGCTGATGGCTGAAACTAGGCCAAAGGATTATCCGAGGCTTACGGACTATCAGCCCACAAAGTTTATGCTGCCGACTTCTCATTACGATGAGGGCAAGGCTGATAGAGCTGTGAAGTTCATTGAAAACCTGCGCCATACAAAGGGCAAGTGGGCCGGAAAAAGGTTCTGGCTGCTTCCCTGGCAGGAGCAGATCATTCGCGATATTTTCGGTATCGTGGGTGAGGATAATTGTAGGCAGTTCCGTACCGCTTTCATAGAGATTGGAAAGAAGAATGGAAAGAGTGAACTTGCTGCGGCAGTCGCTCTTTATTTGCTTTATGCAGACAATGAACCAAGCGCCGAGGTATATGGCGCAGCCGCGGATCGTGGCCAGGCTTCCATTGTATTCGATGTAGCCAATCAGATGGTGAAGATGACACCGGCACTTATGAAACGAAGCAAAATCATGAGTGCTGGTAAGCGTATCGTGAATTATTCCAACCAGGGATTTTACCAGGTGCTATCTGCAGAAGTTGGTACCAAGCATGGTCTTAATGTTTCCGGCCTGGTGCTGGATGAGGTGCATGCGCAGAAAACCAGAACTTTGTACGATGTCCTTACCAAAGGCTCCGGCGATGCAAGAGAGCAGCCATTGTTTTTCTTGATTACAACAGCGGGTACAGAGAAGGAGAGCATTTGCTATGAACTGCATACCAAGGCTAAGGATATCCTGGATGGAAGGAAGATTGATCCAACCTTCTATCCGGTAGTTTTTGGACTTACCGATGATGATGATTGGCATGATGAAGCAAACTGGTACAAAGCAAATCCATCCCTGGGGCAGACCATTCAGATTGACAGAGTGCGAGATGCCTATAAGGAGGCTCTGCAAAATCCAGCCGAGGAGAATGTGTTTAAGCAGCTTCGTCTTAACATGTGGGTATCCAGTCTTACCCGGTTTATTCCGGAGCAGATATACGATCAAGGAAATGAACCCATTGATATGGATAGCCTTCTTGGGAGAGAGTGCTACGGAGGATTGGACCTTTCGAGCACAGGAGATATTACAGCTTTGGTGCTTGTATTTCCACCAAGGACGGAAGAAGAGAAATATATCCTTTTACCGTTTTTCTGGATTCCAGAGGATACGATTCCAATCAGGGTAAGAAGGGCATCAGTTCCATACGATGTATGGCGGGCGCAAGGGTATCTGATGGCTACGGAAGGTAACGTGGTCAATTATGACTTTATTGAAAAATTTATCGAGAACCTGGGAACCAAGTATCATATCTTGGAGATTGCAGTGGATAGATGGAACGCCACCATGCTTACCCAGCATCTGATGGATGACGGATTTACAATGGTTCCGTTTGGCCAGGGCTACAAGGATATGAGCCCGGCTACCAAGGAATTTTATAAATTACTCATGGAAGCTCGCATCGTGCATGGAGGAAATCCGGTGCTTAGGTGGATGAGCGGAAATGTAGTAGTAGAGCAGGACGCAGCGGAAAATATCAAGGTTACAAAGGCCAAGTCGCCGGAGAAGATTGACGGTATCGTGGCTGCGATTATGGCGGTTGATAGAGCTGTGAGAAATCAGGGAAGTTGTGAAAGTGTGTATGATAATAGGGGAATAATCATATTATAACAGGAGGAGGTGATAATGTGCATTTTGTTGAAAATAGTCATGTTTTTTGCTATGATAATACTGACTTAGTTATAGGAGGTATTAGAGTGGACCAGATAACAAAAAAGTTTTTAGGTGAGTTTTGCAACTCATATGAAATAGATGGGAAAGAAGAAGATAAAGCATTTGAACACTTTTGCAATTTTTGTTGCGTAAATAGAGAAAATGGGATTGTTGATATAAAGTTAGAAGAATTTTCAACAGGAAAAAATGCGCAAGGAATCGATGGTATTGGGATTATTGTTAATCATAAACTGGTTACGTCGGTATCAGAGATTGAGTTTCAGATACAAAATTCTCGAATGTTGGATGTGAATTTTGTGTTTATTCAGGCAAAGACTTCTTCATCGTTTGATAATACTTTAATGTTGAATTTTTTTGAGTTCACAAAATCATTTTTCGGTGATGATGCTTCGGAATTTACAACGCAAGAGGTTAAAGATTTTTTTGAAATGAAGGAATACATTTATAATCATGCGGAGTATATGACAGAAGCTAATCCAAAGCTGTCCATGTATTATGTAACAACAGGAAAATGGACTGGCGATAAAACATTAACAAAGGTGAAAGATCGAAATGTGAAAGAATTAATGGATCTTAATATTTTTTCAGAAGTGAGATTTACTCCTTGTGGAGCAGCAGAAATACAGACAATGTATCGAAATACAAAGAATGTTATGTCTGCTAAATTCAAATTTGAAAAAAATATTGTTATGTTTAGTGATGAAGATAATAAAAGTATTGGATATAGTGGGGTTATCCCGTTCAGCGAATATCGAAAAATTATAATAGGCGAGGCCGATGCGCTTAAACCTGTTTTTGATGATAACATTCGTGACTTTTTAGGTGATACAAATCCGGTTAATAAAGCAATAATGGACACATTAAAGACAAAAGATGTTAATTCATTTTGTATGCTTAATAATGGAATAACTATCATTGCAGATAAGCTAACAATGACAGGAACCACCACAGTTTTAACAGATTATCAAATTGTAAATGGGTGCCAGACAAGTCACGTTTTGTATGACAATAGGAATATAGAATGGATAGATGATTTGTTGATACCTATTAAGGTCATTGAGACAACAGATGACACAACTAAAAATAGGATAACAAAGGCAACAAATAGTCAGACATCTATAAAGCCTGAACAGCTTGAGGCGTTATCTGAATTTCAAAAAGGATTGGAAACATTTTATAGTACTTTTCCAGAAGAAGATAGATTGTATTATGAAAGACGAACAGGTCAATATCGTTTGGAATCCATTCCAAAAACAAGAATCATTAATATTCCACAACAGATAAAATCAGTAACCGCAATGTTTCTAAACAATCCACATGGAGTTTCAGGTAATTATGGCGCTATTGTAAAAAAAGTTGGAGATAAGATATTTAATCCTACTGATCAAAAATGGATTTATTATACGAGTTCCTTGACACAATATAAAATAGAAAAATTGATTACAAATAAAGTGATTGATAAGAAATACAATAAGTCCAGATATCATGCGATGATGTTGTTTAGAATGTATGTGTCTGGCAAAAAAGTTCCAAGATTTAATGAAAATAAGATGGAAACTTATTGTAAGAAAATATTGGATGTTCTGTCAAATGAAGATCAGGCTACAGTGATTTTTGCAAAGATTGTCGAGTTTATTGTGGCACAACCTGAGATTGATTTTGATGACAGAAAGACTTTTGAAAGAAAAGAGACAACGGATTTATTAATTGGAAGATATAATGAGATGAAACAATATATAGCCAAATAGTTATAAGGAGCACTTACTTCGGTAGGTGCTTTTTTCATGTAAAGAATTAGGAGGTGCCCTATGGGAATTAAGAGTTTATTTGGTTTTGGTCAGGCGAGAGATAAGCCCCAGGACAAGGCCGCAGATGCCGGTTATTCCTTCCTGTTTGGAAGGACAACCAGCGGTAAGCCGGTGAATGAAACGACTGCAATGCAGACCACAGCAGTGTATGCTTGCGTGCGAATTTTGTCGGAAGCTGTCGCATCACTTCCGATTCACGTCTACCAGTACAAAGAAGGTGGCGGTAAAGAGATGGTTTATGACCACAGCCTATACCAGGTGCTTCATGATGAGCCCAATCCGGAGATGACTTCATTTGTGTTTAGAGAAACGCTAATGAGTCATCTTTTAATTTGGGGAAATGCCTATGCGCAGATCATTAGAGATGGAGCTGGTAGGGTGCTTGCTCTTTACCCGCTGCTTCCAAACAAGGTGGATGTGCAGCGTGATGAGAAGGGTGAAATCTACTACGTGTATTCCAGAAATACAGAGGAGAATCCAAACTTCAAACAGTATGGTGACATCAAACTGAAAAAGGAAGATGTACTGCATATTCCGGGACTTGGTTTTGATGGTCTGATTGGATATTCACCGATTGCAATGGCAAAAAACGCTGTGGGCATGACACTTGCCTGTGAGGAATACGGAGCCTCCTTCTTTGCGAATGGGGCCAATCCTGGCGGCGTGCTGGAACACCCTGGGGTATTAAAGGATCCGTCAAAGGTGAGGGAATCCTGGAACGCAGTGTATAGGGGAACCAATAATGCGCATAAGATTGCTGTTTTGGAAGAAGGAATGAAATACCAGCAGATTGGTATTCCACCGGAAGAAGCACAGTTTTTGGAAACCAGGAAATTTCAGATCAATGAAATAGCAAGGCTCTATCGTATTCCACCTCATATGGTTGGAGATTTGGAGAAGTCGAGCTTTTCCAATATTGAGCAGCAGTCGCTAGAGTTTGTAAAGTACACCCTGGATCCTTGGGTAATCAGATGGGAGCAGAGCTTACAAAAGGATCTTCTTCTTCCAGGGGAAAAGGGAAAGTATTTCATTAAGTTAAATGTGGATGGCCTGCTTCGAGGTGATTATCAGTCACGAATGAATGGTTATTCCATTGGCAGACAGAACGGGTGGTTATCTGCCAACGATATCAGGGAGATGGAGGACTTAAATCCTTTATCTGATGAGGAAGGTGGAAATCTATACCTCATTAACGGAAATATGTGCAAGCTGTCTGATGCTGGTATTTTTGCTGGACAGACGCAGCAGGAAGAATCGGAACCTGAGCCGGAAGAAAAACCACTAGAAAATAATAGAAAGAGAGGTAAGCGATGAAACGTAAGTTTTGGAACTGGGTAAAGAATGAGGGCGAACTCGAAGCAACGAGGACGCTCTTTTTAAATGGAGAAATTTCAGATGAGACCTGGTATGGCGATGAAGTGACTCCACAGCTTTTTAAGGATGAGCTGAATGCAGACAGCGGTGATATTACTGTTTGGATTAACTCTCCAGGAGGAGATGTATTTGCAGCAGCTCAGATTTACAACATGCTTCGTGATTATAAGGGGCATGTGACAGTTAAGATTGACGGTTTAGCAGCATCTGCAGCGTCGGTTATTGCTGTGGCAGGAGATACCGTACTTGTCAGTCCAGTAGCAATGATGATGATTCACAACCCGGCGACACTTGCAATGGGAAACACCAAAGATATGGAAGCCGCCATTGCAATGTTAAATGAGGTGAAGGAATCCATCTTAAATGCTTATGTGGATAAGACCGGTCTTTCCAGAAACAAGCTGTCAAAGATGATGGATGACGAGACTTGGTTTAATGCCAAGAAAGCTGTAGAGCTTGGATTTGCTGACAAAGTATTATTTGCCGCAGAAGAAAAGCCTAAGAAAAAGCCGGAAGAAGATGAGGATCCGGATGAGAAAGAAGAAGGAAAAGAACCAGGGGAAGATGGTGAAGGCGACGAGGATGAGAAAAAGAAGAAGTTCCCATTCCAGAATGCCTATGCCTATTCCAGAAAATCGGTTGCAGATTCCTTTTTGAATAAGGTGACAGATAAGGCACCGGAAACAGTACCTGTAGACCAGTTAAGAAAGAGACTTGATCTCTTAAAACGATAGGAGGATTTCACAATGAGTAAAGTATTAGAATTAAAGGAAAAGAGAGCAAAAGCATGGGAGGCAGCAAAGGCATTTTTAGATTCCAAGCAGGGATCCAATGGGCTGATGTCTGCGGAGGATGCGGCAACTTATGACAAGATGGAAGCAGAGGTTGTTGATCTTGGAAAAGAGATTGACCGACTCGAACGTCAGGCAGTGATAGATGCAGAGCTTACAAAAGCAACAAGTACACCAATTACAAATAAGCCAAACACCCTGCCGGGAGGTGAAACAAGGACCGGTAGAGCTACAGACGAGTATAAGAGAGCGTTTTGGAATAGCATGAGAAACAAGAATTCTTATGAAATCCAGAACGCTCTTTCCATTGGTACGGATTCTGAGGGTGGGTATCTGGTTCCGGACGAGTATGAAAAGAAGTTAGTGGAAGCCCTGGAGGATGAAGTATTCTTCAGAAGCCTTGCAACTGTCATTAAAACATCATCTGGAGATCGTAAGATTCCGATTGTTACTTCCAAGGGAGAAGCAGCATGGATTGATGAAGGCGGGCAATTCCCGGAAAGTGATGATAGTTTCGGACAGACTTCCATTGGAGCACACAAGCTCGCTACCATGATCAAGGTATCAGATGAGCTCCTTAATGATTCTGTTTTCAATATTGAACAGTACATCTCTAAGGAGTTTGGACGTCGTATTGGAACAAAGGAAGAGGAAGCCTTCTTCATTGGTGATGGTACCGGAAAGCCGATTGGTATTTTCAATAAGACCGGTGGTGCTGACATTGGTGTGACAGCAGCTACCACAAGTATTACCTTTGATGATGTGATGGATCTTTATTATAGCCTTCGTGCACCGTATCGTAATAAGGCAACTTGGCTGCTTAATGATTCTACAGTAAAGGCGATTCGTAAGCTCAAGGATGGCAATGGAAATTATATCTGGCAGCCTTCTGTAAGAGAAGGAGAGCCGGATAGAATTTTGAATCGTCCTTATCGGACATCCATTTATGTTCCAGAGCTTGCTGCCGGAAACAGAGTTATGGCCTTTGGTGATTACTCTTATTACTGGATCGCGGATCGCCAGGGACGTAGCTTTAAGAGATTAAATGAGCTCTTTGCAACAACCGGTCAGGTGGGATTTTTAGCATCCGAGAGAGTCGATGGTAAGTTGATTCTTTCTGAGGCAGTAAAGACACTTGATGTAAAGGCGTCTGCAAAATAAGACCAGGAGGTAGGATAAATGCAGGTTACGTTAGAAGCAGCAAAAAGTTATCTGAGAGTAGATTCCTCAGATGATGATGCACTGATTAGCAGTCTCATCGTTTCGGCAGAAACCTTGGTAAGAGAGGTGACGCGCTTAAATGATGAGGAGCTGCTCCCGTATAAGGAGATTGTCGAAATTGCAGAGCTCTTTACGATTGCGTACCTGTATGAACACAGGGAAGAAGCGGATCACAAGAACCTGACTGAAACGGTGAAGTATCTGCTTTTTCCAATCCGTAAGGAGGTCTTTTGATGATTGAGACAATGCGGGAACGTATCACAATTCAAAAAAGTAAGGCTGTAACAGATAAGGATGGAAATCATGTTCTTGTTTGGGAGGATTATTATTCTTGTGCTGCATACGCAAATAATCTTTCTGGAAAAGAATACTGGGCAGCAGCACAGGTAAATGCACAGACAGATTTATATTTTCTAATCCGTTATTGTAGTGAGGCGGCTGCGATTGATAGTGAACACTTCCGCATTGTATTTCATGGACAGCTTTACAATATTTCATTTGTTGATAACGTGCAGTACAAAAATAAGACATTGAAGCTCCGCGCGAGCCTGGTAAAGAGGTGATGGTATGGCAAATACAGTAAGTGTTGATCAGCTCGCAAATGTTATTATGCAGGGCCTTACGGAATATGCCGATGCACAGAGCGATATGGTAAAGCAAAGTGTGAAGGATGTTAGTAAGGAAGTCAAAAAAGAAATATCTGCAAATGCTCCAAAGAGGACCGGTGCTTATAAAAAGAGTTGGGCTACCAAGAAAACGAAGGAGACCAGTAATTCTCTTACAATGACAGTTCATTCCAAGAACAGGTATCAGATTGCGCATCTTTTGGAACATGGTCATGCGAAACGTGGAGGAGGTAGAGTTGCCGCAGTCCCACATATAGCACCGGCAGAAGAACATGGAACGACAATGTTACAGCAGAAAATTGAAAGGGGATTACGGGAATGACACATCAGGAAGTAATGACAATGCTTGCGGAGATGAATCTTCCGTATGCATATGATCATTTCGTAGAGGGAGAGTCACCGGATCCTCCTTTTTTAGTGTTCTTATATCCGGGAAGTAATCACTTTGCAGCAGATGGAAAAGTGTATTTTAAAGTGAATCGATTAAATATTGAGCTTTATACCAACAAGAAGGATGTGGAGCTTGAAGAAACTGTAGAGGCTGTGCTGGATAGGCATGGCATTTTTTATGTCAAAAGCGAAGTATGGATTGAATCTGAAAATCTGTATGAGGTGCTTTATCAGATGGAGGTATAGAAATGGCTAATAAAAAGAATAAAGTCAAGTTTAATATTCGAAATGTGCATTATGCGCTGCTTACCAAAAGTGATGATGGGGAGGTGACATATGGTACACCTGTGCCGATGCCAGGTGCGGTATCCATTTCGCTTGATCCAAACGGAGAGCCAAGTGTATTCTATGCAGACGGATATGCATATTACACGATCAATAACAATCAGGGCTATGAAGGTGACCTTGAACTTGCTCTGGTGCCAGAGTCGTTCCGTACCGATGTACTGAAGGAATCCCTCGATGCCAATAATGTGCTTGTGGAGGATGCAACCGTGGAAACAGGTAAATTTGCACTGTTGTTTGAATTTGATGGTGATATCAATAAAATCCGTCATGTGCTTTATAACTGTACGGCGGCAAGACCAACCATCGAATCTGCAACAAAGGAAGATGAGATTGAAGTTAAGACAGAAACCCTGTCGATTACGGCATCACCTCTTGATGGTGGCTATGTAAAGGCACGTACATCCGACAGCACTTCAGCGGCTGCTTATGATGGCTGGTATAAAACAGTATATCTTCCGAAAGCAGTATCTGATGCATCAGGCCAGTCCGACAGTACAAAGGTATCATCAGCAAGGAACGGTTCTAAGGAGGTCGTATCATGAGCCTTATAAAAAATCTTGAAATTGATGGAAAGCAGGTGCCATTCAAGGCATCTGCTGCAATCCCACGAATTTATCGTATTAAGTTTGGAAGGGATATTTATAAAGACCTGAGTGCCTTGGAGAAGGCTGTAGGAAAAGATAAAGAGGAGAGTTCAAGCCTGGATCTGTTTTCGCTTGAGATGTTTGAGAATATTGCCTACGTTATGGCAAAACACGCAGATTCAGGCATTCCCGATACACCAGAAGAATGGCTTGACGAGTTTAATACATTTTCTATTTATCAGATTCTTCCACAGCTCATAGAATTATGGGGACTGAACGTAAAAACGGATGTTGAGGCTAAAAAAAACTTCGCCCGACAGAACGCCAGATGACAACACCATTATTTCTTCTAAGGTGTGTACAGATTGGCTTATCTATCCGTGATCTTGATCTTCTGACAATAGGTATGGTTAATGACATGTATGCTGAAAGCAGTAATGATGATTACAAGTATCCAGAAGTTGCAACACAGAAGGACTTCGACCGTTTCTGATTGACTATGTTAGAATTATTTGCATCACAAAAAATTGATGTAACAATGATTTGCTCGACAGGTAATTTGTCAGGGTGATATAGTTGTTACATCAATTAACGGAGGTATATTATGGTTCAAGGAGATATAAGATTTGGAAGAAATTTAAACATATTAAGAAGCAGAAACAATATGTCCCAGCAGGAACTGGCAGATAAGATTCATGTAACAAGACAGACGATTTCTATATGGGAGAGGGGAGAAGGCAAACCGGATATATATTTTGTAAAAGATATTTGCCGGATATTTGGTGTCAGTATGGATGAGTTGGTATGTGGTAATGTTATGCTGCCTGAGCAGCCAATAGTAAATGCGAAGGAATATTATTATGAACCCGATGAAACAGGTTATATAAGAAACATAAAAACAAAGGGATTTTATACAATTATTGATGATGATATAAACTGTTTTTTTCCAGTAGCATATATTGATTTTGCCAGGATAATGGTAATATCACTGGCTCTGAAAAAACAAAACTATGCCATTAAGGAAATTTATGAGAATGGGTTCAGTGTATATATCGATTCGGATGAAAAAGCATTGAGATTTTCGAATATACTATACGATATAATTGATAGTTTCATACACCATGATGATGAATACATTGAAAGAAAAGTAAAGATTTTTTCTGAGGATATTTCGGATGTCGAATGTAGAATTATAGATAATGTTATGCAGGAAATATGGGGAAAACCTGTTAGTGAATATAAATATTACTGGGTGGATATAAATGAGAATCCAAGAGGATATGCTGATACAAAGGAAATGTGTGAAACGCAGGCAAGAGAACAGGGGTGTGTTTTCTATGAGATATTACCAATAGTATAAGTTAATTGTTTTACAAGCATCAACTTCGGTTGGTGCTTTTTTTGTACCCATTTTTAGAAGGAGGTGAGAATTCATGGCAAGCCGTATTCAGGGAATTACCGTAGAAATCGGTGGTGATACAACCAAACTGCAGAATGCACTTAAAGGTGTGAACGGACAGATAAAATCCACCCAGTCACAGCTTAAGGATGTAAATAAACTGCTGAAACTGGATCCGGGAAACACGGAACTGATAGCACAGAAACATAAGCTGCTCTCAGAGGCTGTGGGTGAAACAAAAGAAAAACTGACAACCTTAAAGACGGCAGCAGAACAGGCAAACACTGCTCTTGCCAATGGTGAAATCTCCAAAGAGCAGTATGATGCCCTTCAAAGGGAAATCGTAGAAACGGAGCAAGACTTAAAGAATCTGGAAACCCAGGCGAACCAGTCAGCAACGGCAGTTCAGAAGATAGCGGCGTCCGGGGAAAAGTTAAAGACGGTCGGAAACAACATATCGTCTGCCGGACAGAAACTTCTTCCCGTAACAGGGGCTGTGGCAGGGCTTGGTACGGCTGCGGTTACAACGGCAGCAAACTTTGAATCCTCCATGTCACAGGTACAGGCTACAATGGGAATCACTAAAGACTCCATGTCAACGGTTGACGGGCAGTCTGTTAATACGATGGACACCCTTTCCAAACTGGCAAAGAAGATGGGTGCAGAGACAGCATTTTCTGCAAGCGAATGTGCTGAGGCTTTGAATTATCTGGCTTTAGCTGGCTATGATACACAGCAGATGTGCGATACTTTACCGACTGTACTTAATCTGGCAGCTGCCGGAGATATTGCACTTGCCGATGCTTCTGATATGGTAACGGATGCGATGTCAGCCCTTGGTATGGGAGTTGATGAAGCAGGAACGATGGTAGACCAGATGGCAAAGACGGCATCTACTACGAATACATCCGTTGCACAGTTGGGGGAAGGTATCCTTACCATCGGTGCAACAGCCAAATCCATCAAGGGTGGTACGGCAGAGCTTAATACGGCACTCGGCATCCTTGCCAATAATGGTATCAAGGGTGCAGAGGGTGGTACGCACCTAAGAAACATCATCCTGTCTTTGCAGAATCCTACGGATAAGGCTGCCATTGCGATGGAAGAACTGGGACTGCAGGTTTATGATTCCGAAGGAAACATGAGGAGCATGAATGATATTCTGGGTGACCTGAATTCTGGAATGGATGGGATGACCTCTGCCGAGAAATCAAATATCATCGGCAGGATATTTAATAAAACCGACCTGTCATCCGTGAACGCACTGCTTGCCAATACGGGAAGTACATGGGATGACCTTCAGCAGTCTATTGCAGACAGTGGGGGTGCTGCCGGACAGATGGCAGATACACAGCTTGATAACCTGCAGGGACAGATCACCATATTGAAATCCGCATTAGAGGGACTTGCCATTTCATTCGGAGAACTTCTGATGCCTGCCATAAAACAGATCGTTGGATGGGTACAATCATTTGTTGATGCATTAAACGGACTGGATGAAGGGACAAAGAAAACGATTGTCACAATTGCACTTATCGTGGCTGCCCTTGCCCCGGTTCTTATCATTGTCGGAAAAGTCATCTCAGCTGTTGGAACGATCATGACCATTGTTCCAAAGATTGCCGGAGTCATCAATACAGTTAAGGGGGCATTTGCAGCACTGAATACGACAATGCTTGCAAATCCTATCGTTCTTATTATTGCAGCCATAGCAGCACTTGTGGCTGCCTTTATTTATCTCTGGAATAACTGTGACGGTTTCCGTCAGTTCTGGATTGACCTTTGGGAGAATGTGAAACAGGTTGCTGTTACAGTATGGAATGCAATCAAATCATTCCTCTCAACAGCATGGGAAGCAATAAAGACTACGGCAGCAACCGTGTTTGGGGCAATCAAGTCATTTTTTACAACCATATGGGACGGCATAAAACTTGTGTTCACCACGGTGCTTGAAGTGATAAAGACAGTGATTGTCACCTATTTTACCATCTACAAAACATTGATCACGACAGTATTTAATGCAGTCAAACTTGTGGTGACAACCGTGTGGAATGCAATCAAGACCGTGATAACCACGGTTGTGACAGCAATCCAGACTTTTATTACGACAGCATGGAATACGATAAAGACAATCGTGACCACGGTGGTAAATGGAATAAAGACAGCGGTTTCCGGTGCCTTTACTGCGATGTGGACCGGCATAAAGACAACCATAGGAAATATTGTTACAACGATAAAAACGGGATTTGGAACAGCCGTTTCCTTTATCACGGGACTTGCACAGTCTGCGGTCAAGTGGGGAACAGACATTATTGACGGAATCGTAAACGGCATCAAGAAGTGCATCGGCAAGGTAAAGGATGCCGTATCCAATGTGGCTGAAACAATAAAGTCTTATCTGCATTTCTCCGTGCCGGATGAAGGACCACTTACTGATTATGAGTCATGGATGCCGGATTTCATGGGCGGACTGGCTGAAGGAATAGAAAAGAGCAGGGGACTTGTAACAAAGGAAATCGAGAAACTGACGGATACCATGAATCTTGAAAATATGGTGCCGGATATGGATGCAAGCCTGAATGCCACTGTCGGAGGAAAGACTTCTTCCGGGGAGAACGGTACGGTAAAACTTAACCAGCCGATCATGCTGGATGGAAGGGTGATCACGACACTTGTGTCACAGATACAGTATTCCAATGGTCAGGCATCCATGAGAAATCTTGGAATAAGTTAGGAGGTGCAGACAGTGTCAAAAACTGTAGACGGGGTGGTTTATTACACCGTAAGATTTTTAAATTATGCAGGGACTGACCTGCTCGGCGCCTGTGATGTGGAAGCAGGCGGTGATGCCACAGACCTTGCACCACAGCCGGAAGTAATAGAGGGCATGGTGTTTAACGGATGGAATGTGGATATCACAAAAGTGATGGAGGACATGACAGTCCGTCCGACCTATAAGAGCGACAGCATTTATTATACAGTCAATTTCCTTAACTACGCTGGGGACGATTATCTTTCAACACAGAAAGTAAAGGAAGGAGAGGATGCAGTCCCTCCGTCCCCGGAAAAAATCAAGGGATTGTTTTTTATAGGGTGGAATACATCTTTTACGGATATTCATGAGGATAAGACCATCCGTCCGAGATACAGGGAGATACCTCCGCATCCGGTATTGAATTTTTATAAAAAGACAAAGGGGAATACTTCGGGAGAGTTTATCCGTTCTTACTCTGCCGTCAATGCCTGCAGCATTACGGCAAAACTGGACGGGGAATGCACGATGTCTTTTAAGATGCTGACGAGGAAGATAGATTCTTTTGTTGATGTAAAATGCATTGCAGAACTGGACGGACTGGTGTTTAACATTACGAATGTGAAAAAAAGTATATCAAGTGGTGTATGTTATACCGAGATGGAATGTGAACACATTTCCTATATCCTGAATGACGATGAATATAAGGTGACTGCTTTTGACATGACGGGTACTCCAAGACAGATACTGTGGGCGCTGCTTGCAGGAACACCATTTAGTGTCGGTACGGTGGACATAGAAAAGAAGGTAACACTCAGGGTAAATACAGAAGCAACAAGACGTGCCTGTGTGATGCAGCTGCTTGCCCTTGTAAAAGGGGAAATCGAATATTACGGATACGCTATCGGCATCCGTAAGCACAGGGGAAACAGCCAGACAGTGGATATCATGAAAACGGAAAATGTCAAGGATATCAGTTATTCCTATAATGCAACGGAACAGAGGTACAGTTATTCCGTTGACCTGTACAGAAAAGGAAATGTTGACCTTGGGGATGAACTCCTTCTTGACTTTAAGCCTTTGTCCATATACAGGCAGAAGCGTGTGGTCGGCATGGAGTGGAATCCGTTCAACTATAATGAGGTGAGCATTACGATTGGTGCTTATATACCGACCATCAATGATTCGCTTTATTCTGTTGTTACAAGCGTGGAAGATATCAGAAATACCACGGCAAAATACACGGTGGAATTTGGGGAGATTATCGGAAACGGTTCTTTTTATTTTACAAGGGCATATAATGACAGACCTTATTTTCAGTACCAGACAAATGATGGAAAGACACCGACAGTAACGCTGAATAAGAAATCTGGCAGTGCATTTGCTTCTTATGTCGGTGCATCCATATCCGGGGTTTCTTCCTCAACGAGAACGGTCATTGCGTTTTACTGTACCGTGCCGGATGAAACGGAAGATGAGGAAGATACGGATTAAGGAGGTGCTTTCGGATGGCTGTGTTCAGCGGGAATGAGTATAAAAAGGCTTCATCAGATGCACTTGCATTTATAAAAAGACAGCTTGATGTAAATAACTTCAAATGCCAGATAACATTCGACAAGGAATACGATGACAGTTATTCAGGGGATATCGTCTGGGGATATGTGACAGGGATATCCGTTGAGGAAGATCAGGTAAGGGCAAAATACATCTCCCCATCCACTTATTATGATTTTAACTATAAAGGAAAAGTCACAGGAACTGCAAGGAACCTTTCAGATTACAGTGATTATGCCGTGAATGTTTATGTTGTCCATGATGCCGATTACAAGGTGATCACCTGTCCTATTAAAGCAGATGGGACATGGGAGTCTGCAATGACATACAGGGAAACTTACAAATCTGATGAAGGAAGTAAGGTCGTGACCTATCCGCTTGATATAACGGTAGGTGAGGGGATTAAAGAGTTCCGTCTTGCCAAAGGCATAAAAGGAAAATGGGAGAAGATTTCATCCTCTGATGAGGTGACGGTTGAAAGATATGTGTATGATGCAGACACAGAGATAAAAGCCGAAGATGGCGGGTATGGATACAGTTATTTTGAGTACTTCACCGTAAGGCTTTACAGTTATTCGGATGCGGAATACATCAATGCTATCTGTAAGATATGGAACTGTGGCGGTGGAAAATATATGTGGTACACCAATAAAGCTGCAACGGGGCATAAGATAGGGAAGGTCATGCAGCAGGTATGGAGGGATGGTGCGGTTGCATTCGATGCAGTGGGCATAGCAGGTGCTGTTATGAACCTGCAAAAAGGAAGGCTTCCGGCATCGTTTCTCATTCCGACAGATGACCCGCAGTATAACAAGGACGGCTCTAATGCCCTCGGTGCATATGGATATATGCTGAATTCCAGAACATGGGCTTATGATGTGGGACTTGCTCTTCTGGTATTTACCACAAGCGGTGATTATGATATCTGCAAAGAAATGCTGAAACGGATGCAGTATGAGCAGAATGATGACGGGAGTTTCAATTTTTCCTACGATATTTATATCGGACAGCTGTTTGACGGATATGTAAGAACCGGGGCGATGGGATGGTTGGTGTGGGGAGCCTGTTATTACACGATGGAAAGCGGGGACAGGGATTTTGTGAAGATGATAAAAAAAGCCGGGGACTGGCTTGTGTCAAAACAGGTCACGGATTCATCCGATCCACGATATGGACTGATGACAGGAGGTTACGGCAGTTACAACATGGAGGATTATTCTTATTCCGGTGAGGAGATAGAATGGTGTTCTGTGGAACATCAGTGTTCGGCATTACAGGCACTTGAGGGATGTTCCCTTGTGCTGAAAAATAAAAAATACAAGGAAGCAGCAGAACTTGTCCGGGACAGTCTTTTCCTAAAATGCTACGACAGGGAGAATGGACGGTTCTTTCAGGGCATAAACGGGGGAGTGCCAGATAAGGCATGGGCGCTTGACTGCACAACATGGGCTGGGACACTTATCTTCTCCGTAGTGCATTCGTCAACGGCAGAAGCGTGTCTTGAAACTGCAAAGAGTGTGTATCTTACGAAGAATAAGAAGATCATACAGAGCAGGGAGAAAGATTATTATAATATGGCATATTCAGATGATGAAACATTTTCTGGATTCAAGCCGTACAGTGATAAGACGGCTGATTATAAAGGAACGCCGGATATTGTCTGGACGGAAGGAACACTTGGGTATTCCACGCTTGCCTATGTACTGGGGAACATGGACGAGGCAAAGAAATATGTGGATGAGTGCATCAGACTGCAGAACTGTGACGGGAGTACAGGCGGTGTGATATATACAACAGCCACCTATGGAATGCTCCCGTGGGAGTTTCATGTATGGGAGAGTGTGGTATCATCCTCGTGGCTGTATCTTGTCATCAATAATCCTGATGTCCTTTTTCCAAGGACACTCAGACAGGTTTATTATATGGCTAAGATAAACAATATTCACGATGAAAGAAAATAGAATATACAATTTCGGAATTAGGCAGTTATCCATTGCGGGTAGCTGCTTTTTTCATACAAAAAATTCAAAGGAGGATAAGACGATGAAGGAATTCTGGAATGCAATTCAGTTTGTATTTACAGCAGTTGGAGGTTGGCTTGGGTACTTTTTAGGAGGATGTGACGGTTTGTTATATGCATTGCTTGCTTTTGTGGTGATCGACTACATAACCGGTGTTATGTGCGCGATAAACGACAAAGCGCTATCAAGTGAAGTGGGCTTTCGTGGGATTTGCAGGAAGGTACTGATCTTCTTATTGGTAGGGATTGCAAACATCCTGGATGTCCATGTGATTGGTACTGGAAGTGTTCTAAGAACAGCAGTTATTTTCTTTTATATTTCCAATGAAGGCGTGAGCCTTTTAGAAAATGCTGCCCATTTAGGATTGCCGGTTCCACAGAAAATCAAAGCAGTATTAGAGCAGTTGCACGAGCGTGCAGAAGATGGTGACAAGGAGGAATGATTTATGAGTCAGAAATTTGGAATTGATGTAAGCCACTGGCAGGGAGATTTCAATTTTGCCAGGGCAAAGAGTAATGAAGGTGTAGAATTTGCGATAATTAAAGCTGGTGGCGGTGACGCGGGGCTTTATAAGGATAGCAAGTTTGAAACCAACTATAAAAAATGTGAAGAGTGTGGCCTTCCAAAGGGCGCGTACTTCTATGGTAATGCGAAGAATGTAACAGAAGCAAAGAAAGAGGCAGAGTATTTTATTTCAATTCTTAGTGGAAAGAAATATGAATACCCTGTCTTTTATGATGTTGAGGGTAGAATGATCACAGACAATGACAGATCAACTCTTACAGAGATTGTGAAAGCATTTTGTTCTACTATGGAAGCAGCAAGTTATTGGGTTGGTATTTATTCCTCAGAGTCTTTCTTTAATAGTGAGATGAAGGATGGAGAACTTATCAGATATAGCCATTGGGTAGCACGCTGGGGAAAGAGTAAGCCGGTTCCTACAAGTGGTGCGGAAACACAGATGTGGCAGTTTGGCGGTGAAACTAATCTGCTTCGTAGTAATAAAATCAATGGTCAAACCTGCGATCAGGATTATTGCTATGTGGATTATCCTACTAAGATTAAGGCGGCAGGACTCAATGGCTATACAAAAAGTCAGGCATCAGAACCAGCGCCTGCAAAGAAAACTGCAGTAGAGATTGCAGATGAGGTACTTGCAGGTAAGTGGGGAAATGGTGAGGAGAGAAAGCAGCGTCTCACAGAAGCCGGATACAATTATGCTGAGATTCAGGATATTGTGAATGGCAAATGTGGAGTGACACCAAAGAAGTCTGTCGACGAACTTGCAAGAGAGGTCATTGCAGGCAAGTGGGGAAACGGATCTGAGCGTAAGAGTAGACTCTTAGCAGAGGGGTATGATTACGGTGCGGTTCAGAAGCGAGTAAACGAAATGTTATCATAAGTTTGGGCCTGGGAGGAGTAATCCTTCCGGGTTCTTTTTTTGTATTTTACCAGTTCGGTCATACCGATAATTATACCCTTGAAACCGCTAAATTGCTTGATTTATAGCGGAACAAGAGCGTTAATAGGACTACCAAAAAGGAAGGAGAATTCGCATGAAACTTAGAAAAATAGAACCTTTAAAACCTAAGCAAAAAAAGCTAAGAGTATGTGCTTATGCAAGGGTATCAACGGACAGCTTAAAGCAAGGCGAGTCCTTTGAAAACCAGGTAAGCACCTATGAGCGCGTGATTAAAAGCAATCCGGAATATGAATTCGTTTCTGTTTATGCGGACCAGGGAATGACCGGTAGAAGCGAGAACAGACCAGAGTTTCAAAGAATGATTGCAGATTGCAAGACTGGAAAGATCTACCTTATTATTACAAAGTCAATTTCCAGATTTGCAAGAAATACCACTACAGTTCTTAAGTACACAAGAGAGCTGAAAGAAATCGGCGTCGGCGTTCTTTTTGAGGAAAACAATATTAACACACTTTCCTCGGAAGGAGAGCTGATGATGACGGTGCTTGCCTCCTTCGCACAGGAGGAAAGCCGCAGCATAAGTGAGAATAATAAATGGACTTTGAAAAAGAAGTTCGAGCGTGGAGAGGGAATGGTAAATACAGCCCGCTTCATGGGATACGACAAGGATGAGACGGGGGACCTGGTAATCAATAAAGAAGAAGCCAAGGTTGTAAGGCAAATATTTAAGATGTACCTTTCAGGCATGGGATGTCATAGAATTGCTAAGGCATTAAATGAGGAAGGGGTACCGACGATAGCAGGAAGTTCTTGGCACGCAAGTACCATTAAGGGAATGCTTACCAATGAAAAATACAAAGGGGATTTCCATATCCAGAAAACTTACATTCCGGAAGGAACACACCAATCCGTAAAGAATAATGGCCAGGTGCAAAGTTACTATGTAACAGAAGATCACCCGGCCATTATTAGCGCAGAAGAATGGCAGCAGGTTCAGGAGCTTATGGAATATCACAGAAAGCAGAGAAACATTGGAAAAGGTGAAAAATACCAGAAACGATATCCAATGAGTGGAATGTTGGTGTGTCCATATTGCGGAAAGAGCCTGCGAAGAAGATATGTTTACAATCGAAAAGTCGAGTGGTTATGCGCCACTTATATTCATAAAGGGAAAGAGGCCTGTAAGGGTATCCGGATAAGGGATACAGAACTTGCAGGTCTTTCTTTTTCGGAACCAATGGTAGTAGAGGAGGTAATGATAGATGGCGAGAAGCATTACGGTTATACCAGCAAAAGAGCCTACGATGCTGGTGAACGGGCAGCAGATAGAATTGAAAAAGAAAGTCGCAGCGTACTGCCGCGTATCAACCGACCAAGAAGAACAGTTATCAAGTTATGAGAACCAGGTGAGATACTATACGGAAATCATAACAAGAAATCCTGATTATGAGCTGGTGGACATTTACGCAGATGAAGGTATCTCCGGTACCAACACCAAAAAGCGTGATAATTTTAATAGGATGATTGAGGATTGTAGGGGTGGGAAGATAGACTTCATTATTACAAAGTCAATTTCCAGATTTGCAAGAAATACACTGGATTGCCTGAATTATGTAAGAGAGCTGAAGGACCTTGGAATTGGTATTATATTCGAGAAGGAAAATATCAATACAATGGATGCCAAAGGAGAAGTGCTTCTTACGATTCTTTCTTCCCTGGCACAGGACGAAAGCCGCAGCATTTCCGAGAACTGCACCTGGGGAATACGCAGACGCTTTGAGCAGGGCGAGCACAAAATGAGTACAAAACGCTTCTTAGGATATGATTATGACGAAGATGGAAAGCTCATTGTAAACAGAGCCCAGGCAAAGGTTGTGGTGAGGCTTTATGAGGAATTTTTATCTGGAAAGACGGTAGATTATATCGCAAGGATTTTTAGAAAGGAAAAGATAAAAAGCTGGGACGGAAAATGTAACTGGTTTGCTAGCACTTTGGATTCCATGCTTCGAAATGAGAAGTATATGGGAGACACCATTTTGCAGAAAAGTTATACTGCGGATTTCCTTTCCAAGAAGCGAGTCATGAATGATGGCACCATTCAGATGTATCACATAGAGGAAGATCACGAACCAATCATTGATGTTGAAACCTGGGAAGCTGTGCAGCAGGAGCTTGAACGCAGGCAGCGATTTTGTGAAGAACATCGTACAAACACTTATGCGGTCAATCCGGAAACAAATCCATTCTCAGGCAAAGTGGTGTGCGGAAATTGCAATAACCTTTATTCCAGGGTGAAATATACGACCAGGCAGGGAACCAAGATTGTTAAATGGCGCTGCGGTTCCACTAATAAGGCTGCCGGGCACAGGGTATGCGCCTGCCCTTATATTTACGAAGAAGCACTTATGAAATTCTTTGTAATGAGCTGGAACCAGATCGTAGAAAACCAGAAAAGCTACAAAGAAGCCTGGGATGAAAACCTAAGAAGCGATGATCCACTGCTAAAGTATAAAACTAAACTTTTGATGCGGACAGCAGTAGCGGGACCAATTCGGGGATTTGACTCAGAGCTTATGCGAATAGTGATGGACATTATCACAGTGCACGAAGATGGCAGACTGCAGATAAGATTTTATGATGGAACAGAATTTGAGTTGGCAGCAGAATAAGGCAAAAGGACCGGTAGGTGAATCAGTGGGATTTGCTTATCGGCTTTTTGCCTTATAAGAATAATACTACATTTAATGCTACAAAATTATTGACAAAACAAAAATGTAGTGATAAAATGTAGTAAAAGGAGGGCCAAATGAAAACATATAGTGTTAAGGAAATTGCAGAACTTTTAAATACAAATCCTGAAACTGTGCGTAGATGGATACGTTCAGGAAAACTGGAAGCGGAGCAAGGCTCAAGAAAAGAAGGCAATGTAATCACTCAGGCAATGTTGGACTCTTTTTTGAAAACAACACCTAAATATGCAGGCGCAATGGTTGCTGGTGGTATGATAGCAGGACCGCTTGTAGGACTTACAACTCTTGCAGCAGGTGTAATGGCGGGAGCTCTAGCAGATAAGGCATTGAAGGATAGGGATGCCTTGAGGAATGCGAAGATAGCTCCAAGTGAATTGAAAAAATTGTTATATGAGGAAATTCGAAAATCGGAGATGCTTATTTCTGGAAAGAAAAAGAGTATCCGACAGCTTGAGAAGGAAATTGAAACCGAGCAACAACGAATTGATGAAACTAAGAAACTAATTGATGCCATTGAAGGCACACGAAAGGAGACCACACATGAATAATAGTTTGAGCACATTAGTAAAGGGATTAGGAAATGCTTTATTAAAAAATCCAGGAGATAAATTAGAGGCTTATGTTACACGTACAGGGCGACAGGTTGTTAAGCTACAGCAAAATCATGGTGGTGAAATTATTAAGAGAAGCGCAACAAAATATGCAACAGGCAAGATAGTGGAAACTATCGTTTATAATGCAAAATAAATATAAAAGGGCCGGTAGGTGAATCAATGAGATTTGCTTACCGGCTATTTTACGTTATAAGGTCTGTTGTTCAAAGAGCTCCATTTACTGCTCTGGATCAGATGGCATGGAAACCTCTGGTATTTGAAGTGCCGCTAGGTCCTCGTCAGTCATTTGGTTCTTAGGCTTCGGACCTTTATTTGAGTATAGTTTTGTCATCTGGAGAGGGTGCTGAGTTTTCTTATTATATATAAGTAACATTGCCTCAGCAAATCCCCTGGAACCGGCGCTTCGTTCCCTGGAAGTACGACTAAGCTCTTTTAAGGAAATCATTCCAAGTTTTTCTTTGAAAATATTATCCTTTAAGTCATCGCCAAAGCAGTGAATCAGGCGGGCGGTTCCATTTAGCATATTGGCACTAAAAGACTTTGGAGAGCCTTCCCAGGCACCGATTAAAAGGCGCAGCGTGCGATCCAAGGTGTGGAATCCGTACTTGTCATAGATACTTTCTAGGGTGGCCACAGCACAAACGCATCCGGGGCTTGTCTTACTTGAAACAACGAGGTCATAAGACTCCACCAGGGATTTGATGATGAGCTGCTTGTCATTTCCAGCCTCAATATTTGCCATGAATATTTCATAAGGGGAGAGGGCCTTTGCATACTTCATCTGGTTAGCAAAGATGCCAGCTTCCCGTTCATATTCCAGATCATCATATATCATGCACCAGACAGGTGTTTCCCTGGATCCGGAAACAAGGGCGATTATCTCTATGGTATGCTGACCATTAAATACATAATTAACACCATCGCGCCTACTGACTTTCACAGGGTTGATCTGGCATAAGTCGAAATTGGCAGCAGCTTTTTCTACATGTTTGATTGATAGGTTTCTTTGGTAATCCTGGTTAGATACCAAGTTTTTAATAGGAATTAACTCATAGTGCACTTGTGGCACAAAGTCATTTATGTTTATTTCTCTAACTTCTTCGTTCATATCGATTCTCCTTTTGTTGCGGCTATTAGTATGTTAATAGCTTCCTGTAAAATTTGCAGTTTCAAGCCTAGTTTATCAAGCGCTTCTGGAGTGGCATGTTCAAAGTCAGCAGAGGAGCATGTTCTTTCAATGGAGCTGATCCAGCTTGGAATGGTAAGAGTTAAACTCGATATTTCAGCATTTGGATCATATTTGGGCATTTGCTTTATTTCAGGAGCTTTTTTGTACTTACTATCCGTTTCGGCTTTTACCTTTGCTACATGGTGATTGCGCAAAGTGCCGGAATGCAGAATAGATAAATCACCATCACTCATGATGCGGTCCCTGACAACAATGACTTCTGGAGCTGTCAGCCGGGAGAGGAGTATGGTGTTATCGTGTGATAATCGGAATTTTCCAGAAAGAAGTTCGTAGGCTATATCCTTGCTTTTTGAATAGATGGTATCTATCGCACCAGCAAAGGTACCATATTTCGAGATGGTACCATGTTTGATTCCACGCAAATCCGCTAATTCCTTTTCACACATTTCACTGGTTAGCATATTGGCAGGACGCTTTAATTCCTGGGGAGTGAATTGGTTCTGAATTGGATAGTTATCAATAAGCAGTTGCTTTTTGGATTCATAAAATTTGCCAATGCAGTAGCGGTTCCATTCGTCTGTCAGATAATCCAGGTACAAACACTTCTTACTGACATAGTTAATTACCTCGGATCGAAAATTGTATTCGAGTTCTTTGATTGTGAATGGAAGTTGAAATTCCTCACAGAACGCGTATTCTTCATAGCCATAAACAATAATTCTGTGCCAGGTAATAATGGGGTGGTCGCAACCAAAGTACCTGATCTGGCGTCTAAGCATATCCAGGCGATCTTGTGGCATGGGAGGTACAATTCTGCGGAATTCTTCATCGATTGCAAGTTTGTATTGTTTTCGTTTACTCATTATTACTCAAGCTCCTCCTTATAATTGGAAATGGATACAGCCTTATCTGCGCAGAAGTATACGAGTTCTTCCCTGGCGACAAATTGCCCCATAATTCGATAGGCCTGTTTGGTATCTACATCAAATAAAACCTTCCGTATTTGTCGGATGAGATATTTGCTGTAAAATTCACAGCACTGTTTTTCACCGATAGCATTCCAGTGGATACGCTCGGCACGCTTATCTGTGCTGGATCGTAAAGCAATGCAGCGGGTGGTTGGGTTGATAAGAATTTGGACATATTCTGGATCACCAAGTAAGTGAAGTGTCCGTCTATGTATTCGTATTCGATTGCTGCGACAATCAATAACCAGAGTTGGTTGTGCCTGCGAGACTGAATTGCTCATATGTTTCCTCCTGTTCTACCTGGACAGGTTCCGACTGCTCAGGTTGTTTTGATGATTTTTTAGATTCTTCCTGAAGGCCAAATACTGCGTAGCCATTAAAGGTGTTGACGTGGATATTTGATTTGTGTTCTTCCACTGGCAAACCAAACTGATTCTTCCATTCCTCCGGGAAAGTAGCAGTACGGGAGGTTTTCACCTTACCGTCGTCTTTGATCGCACGCTGATAGATTTCAGCAGAATTTAAGTCAAAGACAAAGAGAAGCTCATCCCCTGATTTGATTAACTTTCCAAAGAGCTTATAGCGGTAGTTACTATTCCAGTTCATAAGTGAGATTACCTTGGCAAAGAACATGCGGCAGGTAATTTGCTTAGGTGTTCTTTTAGCAGTAGCAGAGCACCAGCGGAAAGAGTCTCGCTCATCTTCCTGGCAAGGGCGGACCGCTAGCTTTTTTGTGTCTGGGTTCACCAATATTTGAACATAGTCAAAATCCGGTAATCGCTTAATACAGGCAGTATTGACCTGGACTTTGTAGTTATTAAATGTGAAGGAGGGTTCAAATACGTGAGAAAAAAATTCTCCTCGTACAACTTGATAGCCTTCAAAGGTAAAAGCCTCATCCTCCACATAATCTACAGCTTCTTTGAGTTGTGTCTCATCATTCATTATTTGCCTCCTGTCTCATTCCATCTATCATGGATTTGATGTTTTCTTCTATTTCTTCTTGAGCAGTTACCTGGAGCGGTGGATCTGGATTGTAAGAAGTTTTTTCTTCTTCCACAGACCAGTCTGACTCATTAAAAGCAGCTAGTTCGTTGGCTTGTGCCTGGCGATAGAAGTTCTTTCCAAAGCTATATACCCATTCTTCCGGATAACCAAAAGTAGACGTTTTTGTGCCAAGTGGTTTGACATCCTCCTCAAATAAAGAAATAGGTTCTTCATCGTCTCCTTCAATGGTTGAGTTAGGAATTAAAATTTCTGCATCAGCCAAACTAAACAGAACTAAAGTGTTGTCGTTGTTGTGCTTCTTAAATCCCATGATTCGATATTTGCAGTTGCTATCCCAGCCAAATAAGTCATATAGATTTGGTAGAAAAGCAGCACCAGATACCGGTTTAGGAACCTTAGCACCGTTTAATTGTCTGGACCATTCCATTGAGTTTCTGTTATCTTTTGTTGCTGGTTTAAACGCGATAATTCCGTTTCCAGGGTGAATCAGCATCTCAACAAAGTGAGAGTCTAGCTTGCGTACACATTCTGTGCTAAACCGAATCCCATTATTGGAAAAGGTCACATAAACTCGATTGGCTGAGGAGAAAAATTGAGCCCTGGCCACTTCAAATCCTCTGAGGTCAAAATCGCCTGAATTCACTTCAAAGGTCTGCTCTGTTGGCAAGACAATCGATGGATCATAGACACTTTCCGAAGCACGCTTATAATCTGCAGCTTTGAAACCAGCCCAGCGAGGATTAACTGAAACAAATCCTCTCAGTGCACCGGAAGTAAATACATGCAAATCAGGCAGAAAACCTCGATTTCCATATTTGGCGTTGCTGATTAGTCTTTGTACAGCTATGAAGTCATCACGCGAGATAATTGCCTCATGGTGGTTCTTCTGGCGGTATTGATTTCTGTCCTGTTTATTTTTCTTTGATTTGTGGTCCAGGTAACTTGGCGTCCAGGTTTTACGGGCCAATACGTCGCCACAGTGCCTTTCGTTTTGAAGCTGCTGCAGAACACTTCCAGCAGACCAGACAGTGTTGTTTAGCTTGGTTTTTCTGCCAAGGCTCGTTAGCGTTTCTGCGATTTCCTGACAAGTGTAACCGTACAGGTACATGAAAAAGATGAGACGCACAGTCTTTGCTTCTTCCTCATTGATCACCAGGTTTCCATCTTCGTCTAAATCGAAGCCGAGAAGTGGTGGAGTGAGAAAGATAGCTCGACGAAATCGCATCTCAATGGAAGCGTTCATAATTTCACTCTTGGTGTGGCTTTCTTCCTGGGCCAGAGTGGAAATGAATGAGAGACTCATTTCAGAGTTACTATTCAATGTGTAGATGTTTTCCGTTTCAAAGAAAATGCCGATAGGAGGATCTAAGGCAGCTAATTGTCTTACATAACCAATACAATCTAAAACATTTCTTGCAAATCTTGACACACTCTTTGTAACGATTAAATCAATCTTACCTGCATGGCAGTCATTGATCATTCGGATAAATGCGTCTCTGTGCTGTAAAGAAGTACCGGAGATTCCTTCATCGGCATAAATCTCTATCAAGCGCCATCCAGGGTGTCTGGTTACTACGTCCTGGTAATGGTTCTTTTGAAGTTCGTATGAGGATGTTTGTCGCGGATCGTCTGTTGAGACTCTGGCATATACAGCAACTCGCTTCTCACGCTTATCCTCATAGAAGGAATCCTGGGGAAGTGCGGGAATAACATCGAGCTGATCCGTATCAATGCCCTTGTAACGCTCTCTGATTTTTTCTTTTTGGGACTGAGCATTTCCCAGTTTTTCCGTTTCTTTCATATCAATATCATTCCTTTAATAAAATATCGTCCCTATCATTATAAAAGGAATGAGAACGGCATAAAATCGACCACAGGTTAAGCTGTAAACCTACAGTCAAAATTTGAGAGAATTTTATACTTTTTTGTAGAATTAAATTGGTGAACCTAAAGACATGTTGTTATTATAGAAGGCAGTTGCAGAAAAGAAAATAGACCACAGGTTTCGTCATCAACCTACGGTCTATCATGAATTGTTTTTATTTTGGGAACGAAGTCCGGATTTCATTTCCTTCATCATTTTAATAAGGAACTGTACCTCATCAGCGGAACAGTCAGATAGGATTTCTACGACCTCGCTATTTTGGATATTGGAAACAGATGGAATGTCGGTACGAAGTAACCAGTCGGCAGATACTTGTAATGCTTCGGTTAATCTCATAAAGATGTCCAGGCCGATGTTCTTTTTCCCATTTTCAATATCGCTCATGTGTGAAGTTGAAATTTGTAGACGCTCTGCCAGGTCAGCCTGGCTCAACTTCTGTACCTTTCTTGCTTCCCTGATTCGTGCGCCAACGTCTTTGGATTTATCGTTCATTGTGCACCTCATCGCTTATTGACTATGTTTTTATTATTCTATCCACAATTAGCGATTATTAGAATAGCCTGAAATAGAAGTCATCAACTATCGGCTATACAATCCTAAAGAAAATATTTTTTTAGGAGGTGGCATGCTATGTCAGTCAATTTTAATTTTGTTGGAAAACGTATCAAGGAGGAAAGAGAGAACAAGTCCTACACCCAGGCGGAGCTATCTGAGAAGGCAGAAATTTCTGCACAGTATCTCAGCCAGGTTGAAACCGCTAAGAAGCAGGTAAGTCTTGTGGCACTGGTGAGGATATCCAATGCCCTGGAGGTCAACATTGATTCATTACTTCGCGGGAACCAGGTGGGAGATAAGCAAGAATACCAGAGCGAGCTTTATGAGCTTATGAAGGATTGCAGCCCATTTGAAAAGCGAGTTCTCTATGAACAGGCAAAGGCAACCAGGCGCATTTTGCGTGAAAGCGTTTCAATGTTGAAGCAGAGAGAGGACTGATTTTTCAACAAAAGCCGCAGTTAAAACAGATGGAAATTTGGCGGCAAAAATGATAAAATGTAAGGTGGTTGGATATTGATTTCTGACCACCTATTTTTTGAATTAGTGGAGGTGTTGAAAATGAAGCACCAATGTAAAATAACAGTATTAGAGACAAAGGTATTTCCAGAACTTCAGGAACAGTATTTAGCTGATCCAAAATCAGGACCATGTCCTTGTTTTAAAGTTGGAGATACATTTGTGCTAGATAGAACACCGGAAAAAGATGATTTTTATCATTTGATGAATGGTAAGTTTTGCGGTGAAGCCTGGGACGCAGTAAGCAGATATGTTTACACAGCGTTGCAGGGAGGTTCGATTATGCATGGCTGGACAAATGATGATCGAATGATGATTGCTTGTTGCAATGATGGAACCAGGCCAGTTGTATTTAAAATAGAAAGAATAGATATTCCAGAGAATAAGGATGAAGAGGAATGGCTTGCAAAACAGAATTTTACTAATAGTGCAGAAGACGCATACACAGGCTGACTTTGAAACAGGGTGGAAACGGTATGTCTATTGTCGAAGAGTGTTAAAAACACTAGATTTGGTGTAAAGGTGTTAAAACACATACTAGATATAGCGTGCGCGTATGTTAATGCGTTACCAGGTTTCACCGCATGTGGAGACAGTTGTTCTTTTGTCCCAACTGAAATAAAAGCCGGCATGAAGGTTTAATAAAGAGAGGTGCATATGCTATGCCAGGTATACTCGTGGTTGAAGATGATGAAAATTTAAATCGTGGAATTACATTTTCACTGAAAAAATCCGGATATGAGGTTTTTTCAGCAGAATCAGTGAAAAAAGCTAAAAGAATTGCAAGTGATAATAATGTGGATGTTACCATTTGTGATGTGAATCTTCCGGATGGGAATGGACTGGAATTTGTAAGGTGGATGAGATGCAATTATAATACATACATTATTTGCCTTACAGCACTAGATCAGGAGATGGATCAGGTCATGGGATATGAAGCAGGGGCAGATGATTATATTACAAAGCCGTTTAGTCTTTCGGTACTTCTTTTGAAAATAGAAGCACATTTCCGCCGCAGACAGGAGAAAACGGAAGCCGGAAAGATGATTTCGGGAGATATCGTATTTATCGCAGGAGAAATGAAAGTCCTGATAAAGAGTCGTGAAATCAGTCTGACAAAAACGGAGTTGAAAATGCTGACTTTTTTTCTTCAGAATCCGAAACAGATTCTTTCAAAAACACAAATATTGGAAAATGTGTTTGATCTGGAAGGGGATTTTGTGGATGAAAATACAATCGCTGTCAATATCAGAAGACTCCGTGAGAAAATCGAAGACAATCCGGCTGCACCGGTCTATATAAAGAATATCAGAGGTCTTGGGTATATATGGAATCAGGAGGTAAGGCAGTGACAAAGAGATATCGCAAGAAGATTACAGTAGTGCTCTCCTTGGTATTACCTGTCATATTATTGTTTGCAATATTAAATTGCTTTACCACGTATGTGTTTTATGAAGATTATAAATATAAAATGAATCTTATGACAGAGATTGCTGCAAAGGAAGAATTTTCCGGGCTGGATGCTGTTTCGGAATTGCTTAAGGATAAGGATATTGAAACTAACGAACAGGGAAGGCGATTATTGGAGCAATATGGATACTGGGGGAATAAAGGGAATGCATTTTATTCGCAATTCCGGCATCAGGTTATGGTGACCGGTGCTGTAAGCACTGTGATATGCATGCTTCTTTTGACTTTTTTACTTTATTGGAAGAAAAAAGAAGATGCGTGTCATCAGAAAATTTTAGACCAGTTGGAAGAAATTCTGATCAGATTCCGTGAAAATAAATTTGATGATTTACTGAAAACGGAAAATCATGCAGAACTGGAAAAATTGAATGACCAGCTTGAAGCAATCGGACATCATATTCAGTTGCTAAAGGAAGAAGCACGGGAAGAAAAAGAGAGCACGAAAGAAATGGTTTCTGATATCTCTCACCAGTTAAAGACACCGGTTGCAGCTTTGGATACATGTTTTAGTGTGCTGATGCAGAATGACTTAAGTGCCACAGAACAGGAGGAGTTTCGTATCCGTTGTCGGAGTGCTCTGGATGGACTGGAGACATTATTGCAGTCGCTTCTTGAAATATCCAAGATGGAAACTGGACTGATTCAGATTAATAAGAAAAAACTTCCGCTTATGGATACTGTCATATCTGCTGTGAACCGCATTTATCCTAAAGCGGATGAGAAAGAAATTGAATTCGTTTTTGACTATGAAAAAGAGCTGGAAACATGCACGATTATGCAGGATAAAAGGTGGCTTGGTGAAGCTGTGATTAACGTTTTAGATAATGCAATCAAGTACAGTCCGTGTGGTTCAAAAATATTTATCCGGTTACAAAAAAGAAACTATCTTGTAAGAATGGAAATTGAGGATCAGGGAATTGGTATTCCGCAGAATGAGTATCACAAAATTTTTCAACGATTTTACAGAGGAAGTTCCAGGGAGGTCATGGAAAAGAGTGGTACAGGAATCGGACTTTTTCTATCGAGAGAAATTATCGAAAAACACGCAGGTACGATTACGGTAACCTCCGGCAAAAAGAAAAAAGGAAGCACGTTTGTGATTCAATTACCATATGTTGGTTAAATTTTAAGTGAGCAGAAATCTTACAATTCTGTAAGACTTCTGCTCGTTTTTTGAAAGTGAAATGAAAGATTGTCCTGATACAATTTGGATGTAGGTTGAAAAATGACCAAATATATAAACAGGCAAAGAAAGCGTGCTGAAAAGGTACGCTTTACAGAATTGAAAAGGAGGCAACACATGAGTGTGATATTAGAAACCAAGCAGCTTTGTAAGTTTTATGGCGCAGGTGAGAATCAGGTCAAAGCGGTCAATCAGGTGGACATTCAGATTGAGCAGGGAGAATTTGTCGCAATTGTTGGAAAGTCAGGTTCCGGTAAAAGTACATTACTTCATATGCTTGGAGGGCTTGACACCCCGACAAAAGGCAGTGTTACTTTAGCAGGGAAAGATTTATACAGGATGAAGGAAGATGCCCTTGCTGTTTTCCGCAGAAGAAAAATCGGATTTGTTTTTCAGGCATTTAATCTGGTTTCATCTGTTAATGTCTGGGAAAATATTGTACTGCCACTGGGGCTGGATGGAAGAAAAGTGGATGAAGCGTATGTAAATGATATTATTGCAACTCTTGGGATTGAAAACCGGATTTATAATCTGCCAAATCAGTTATCCGGAGGACAGCAGCAGAGAGTAGCAATTGCAAGAGCACTGGTGAATCGTCCGGAAATTATATTTGCAGATGAGCCGACAGGAAATCTTGATTCTAAGACCAGTGATGAGGTAATCGCTCTGCTTAAGATGACAGCAAAAAAATATGGACAGACAATTGTAATGATTACCCATGATGACGAAATTGCACAGGTCGCTGATCGTATTCTGGTAATTGATGATGGACAGGTGGTGGATTTTAGATGAAGACAATAAGCAGGATTGCATATAGCAATGACAAAAAGAACAAGACAAGAAGTATACTGATTATGATGTCCATATGTCTGACTACGATGCTGCTTGTGATTATCAGTACTGTGGGAAATGGAATGATCCGTTTACAGAAAAGTCAGGCGGCAGGCTCATATGGAAGCAATTATGGTTTGTTTGTCGCAGCAGACGGATCGCAGTTAAAAGAAGTAAACCGCCGTGCGGAAATAGATGCTACAGGCACTATGTGCACCGAAGGTATCATAAAAGGCAACGAAAACGGTGGTTTTGTCTGCATGGATGAGACTGCAAGAAAAATGCTTCCCTATAATAAGGAATATGAGTTAAAGGAAGGAAAGTATCCGGGGGGAACGCAGGAAATTGCCGCAGGAAGAGCATTTTTTAGTGCAATGGGATATGATGATGTAAAGGTCGGAGATACGGTTACACTGGATTACCGTGCAGGGATGCAGTCAGAATATAAGCCGGAAGAATTTGTTGTCAGCGGAATCCTATATGATCGGGATGAGTATACCATCGAGGCATCTTATGTTGCTTTCGGGTCACAGGAGTTTTATGATGAGCACGTCGCAGAGAATGACAGACAGTATAATATTTATTTTACTTTAAATGATTCTGCAAATGTATCTATGAATAATATTGATTCGGTTATAAAGCAGATTGCAGCAACTTGTGGGATCGAAGAAAAAAACGTTATAGTCAATGATCTCTATTTGCAATGGGTCTTGCAGCCGAGTTATGAAACGATTGCGGTATGCGGGGTTTTGATTCTTGCAATTGTACTTTTCTCTGTTGTGGTCATTTATAATATTTTTCAGGTCGGTATTGCCAACAAGATACAGGAGTATGGAAAAATCAAGGCTCTGGGAGCGACAAAAAAGCAGATGAAACAACTGATCTTCAAAGAGGGCATTTTTTTGACATTTTTTTCAATACCGGTTGGATTGCTTTTTGGATTTCTGATTGCAAAATGCGGTTTTAACTGGCTGGTAGAACAGGGGAACCTTGTATCAACCCAAACTGGCTCTATGGGAGTTCAAAATCAGCAGGTGCCTCTGTTTTCCCTGCCTGTTATGCTTCTCTGTATTTTCGTATCATTTCTTACCGTTGCTTTGGCACTGCGTAAACCAATGAAAATTGTTTCACAGATTTCACCTATCGAAGCAACACGGTATTTAGAAAATGCAGAAACACAAAAAAAAGGAAAACGAAATGGCAGAAAAAATGTCACCGTGTTTTCTATGGCAATGGCAAATGTAACGGGTAATCCCAAAAGAACTATTGGTACTATCCTCACAATGGGTTTTTCTTGCGTATTGTTTGTGATTATCTCTAATTATGTGGGAAATATTGACACGGAGCATGAAGCACGTCTTTCCGTTAATCATGGACAATTTGAACTGCAGCTTGACTATTCTGCTGAGTATGATGAAAGATATCCGGAGAATAATCTGGATACGATTCTGACGGATGATCCATTGAATGATTTGCTGATTGAAGAAATCAAAAGCATTCCGGGAGTAACAGATGTCATGACGAGAGAGATTATCTCTGTAAATCTGAACGGAACAAGATTTCCGGCTGATATTGTGAGTAAAAAGGATTTTGATTTTATGCGCCAAGAAGGGGATATTGGCTCTATGGACTATGATCAGGCGGTAAAGAATGGTAATATTTTCTTTGGCTGGTTGGCGTGGATGGAACAAGATGGATATGCTCCGGGTGAATCTATTGCATTTGACTTTGAGAATGGAAGTGGAACCTATACTTATCAGGGAAAGATTGCAGGATCTTTTGTAAGTGCGGACACTTATCTTGTCATTCCGGAAGGTGTATATCGTTCCATGAACCCGAGAGGAACAGCCTATGGCTATCTGTGGGTGGACTGTGATAAAAAAGATGTGGCATCTGTGGAACAGAGTCTGAATACTTTGATTTCTAATACTTCGCATATAAAAATGGATACCTATCATGCACAGTTACAATATGCAGAATTAGCAGCCCGCATGATGAAGCTCGGCTGTTATCTGTTTATAGCGGTTGTAGGACTCATCGGTTTTATGAATATGGCAAACACCATGATCATGAATATTACGACAAAAAAGCAGGAATATGGTGTATTACAGGCTGTGGGTATGACAAATAAACAATTAAATTTATGTCTGCAGTTACAAGGAATGATGTTTACGGTTGGCACCATATGCGTAGCACTTATCGTTGGTCTGCCACTTGGCTATGCGCTCTTTGCCTATGCAAAGCATAATGGAATATTTGGAATAAATGTCTATCATGTTCCAATTACACCAATTCTTGCTATGATTTTGCTGGTCGGTCTTTTGCAGATTGTGCTTTCCCTCGTTTTAAGCAGTAATCTGAAAAAGGAAACGCTGGTAGAAAGAATAAGGTATCAGGGATAGCAAACACAATAAAAGTTATGTAGCTACAAAAATTGTGGTGTTTGTATCTCATTTATAGCAACAATCATATAAAACTGAATACACGCAATGAAAGAAGCAGATATGTGGAAAATGTTCCATGTGTCTGCTTCTTTCTTTGCCAGCATACGATAAAACAAGCTTCAGCGAAGTTGTCTTATGTAGTTATATATCCCACACCGCAGGTGTATACAAGCAGGGTACTTATTAGTTTAACAGTCAGAAATTACAAAAAGAGATTTGAATCCTCAGTTGGATTGTAAGTTTGTGAGTATCAGGCGTTTGATGGTGGTATATTTTTTTTCGGGAACAGGAAGCTTCGCACCGTTTGACATGGTAACGGTGAATCGTTCAATTTTGCTGACACATTCAGGATTGATGAGAAAACCTGCATGAATGCGAAGCAGGAAATCAGAGTATTTTTTCTCAAAGTCCGGGAGTGTGCCATTTGCAATAATTGTATCCGTGCTTGTGTGAATACGAAGCTTTGCAGTTCTTTTTATTGTTTCAATATATAGCAGATGGTTTATTGGAATGCGGTGCACACTCATGTCATTCGCTGTGACAGTCATGTAACGCTCCGGCTTTTCAACCAACCGTACCGGCAAGCCTAAACTTTGATAGTGTATCGGATAAATGGTGTCTCTGCTGTCGTATGGCCATGCGTTACTGATGTGAAGAACAGCAATCTCCCAGCGGAAATCAGAACCGCTTTCTGTGCGTACCTTTTTTTTGTACCAGGAGTAGTGAAGCCTTTGATTGTGTAAATCTGTATTTCCATCAGGATAATGGGTATAGATTTCATATTGCAGGATAACCTCATGTGCGGTTTTGCTGGGAGAAATACAGATTGCACGTATCGATCCCATTGTGAAGCTTAGTCCGTGTACCTCTGCTGAGAATGTGGAAATAACCTGTTCACGTCCCCGTATTTCCTGTCTCTCAGCAGGACCAATCCACAACACATCTTCGCTTATACTGTCGAAATAGGGTTGGAGATTGTTATTGTAGTATTCGGTGATAATGTGGATGGATTTATATATTAAATCGTTTGCTGTCATGGCAGCTCTCCTTTGCTTTTATACATATATTCAAAATGATTATAGTAGAGTAAGGGATAAAAAACAAGTTATTTGCAATAAAAATAAGTTATTAGGTGTGAAACGATGGAAGTTAATATGCTTTATGATATACTTAATCAGAGTGTAAATTTATTGAAAATAATGTAAAAACATCGGGAACGGAGCAGATTTTAATGATGAAATTAAAGCATAATTTTAAGAAAGGACTGGCACTGGTTCTTGCTCTTGCCATGGTGGCAGGGTCTGATCTTGTCATGCCAGGCGGGGCAAATAAGGTGCAGGCAGCAACAGGTACGGGCACTGCACCAAGCGTGACAGCATTTGCCACGAAGGACCAGTTAATGACAGCATTTAATCCGGATTCTAATGGTAATGCTACGACCATCGGCAGGCTGGTATTTGGTAAAAACAGCAGTGGAAATGCACAGGAGTGGTACATCTTAGGCAAGGATAGTGGTGTATTAGGGGATAATACCATCCTCTTTGCCACAAGTCCGATAGCACAAGAGCAGAAGTTTAATTCAAGCGATGCCAAAAAGACTGAAAAAAGTCTATGGTCAGATTGTGAATATTATGGAGGAACGCTCGTAAAAGAAGTACTCGCAAACCACTACGGGGCAAGTGAATTTCGTGAGGCATTAAAGACTATGGCTACAAATACATCCTATTTCACCCCAGCTGAGCAGGAATTGATGAATCCTACCACAGTGACAACGCAGGATGTGCTGAATGTGGGAGGCTATTTCACCACAGACAAACTGTATGCACTGGCAGCAGATGGCCCAGGTTCTTCCGATAAAACCATAAAAGCAGGAAGTGACAACAGTACAGTAGTACTTGCCAAGAGTAGTTACTGGAGCAGCGGAGAAGGGTTCTGGCTACGCTCGCCTTACAAATATTATGGCTATGCGTTGCTCACTGATCAGGGCGATGTTTTCGGAACTGGCACTGTTGACTATAAGTGTGCAGTTCAGCCCGCTTCCAATCTGAAGCTGTCATCTGTTCTCTTCGCATCTGCTGCGAAAGCAGCATCATCTGATACCGCAGTGACAGACAAAATCACATTCAGCAAGGCAATGACCTTAAGACTGGACGGAAGCGGTAAGAATATTGGTACAGTGACATATAATACTACAACAGGTGATATTAAGGCGGTGAAGGGCAGTACATCACAAACCGTGGCACTTGTTGTGCAGGGCAATGACGGAACAAATGACTGGTATTACAGTAAGAAGATTGATACATCAGAGACGATAAATATATCTGCTATTGAGGCAGAATCATATACACCGGCATCAATTGATTTATCCGCATGCAAAATCTGGCTGGAAATAACCGAGGATAATGTTTCGTATGCGGTAAATGCAGAAAAAGAGATTGAAAAAATCAATACCACCTATGTAACCAAGGATGAATTGATGACGGCATTTGAACCGAATGCTAATGGTACTGAGACAAATTATGGCAAGCTGGTATTTGGTAAAAACAGTAGTGGAACACCACAGGAATGGTACATCTTAGGAAAGGATAGCGGTGTATCAGGGGATAATACCATCATCTTTGCCGCAAGTCCGATAGCAAAAAATCAGGCGTTTGAGGATGATTATTTCAAAAATAAGGCTTTTCAAATAAATTTTGGAGTTTATGAAAGTGCTCCAACGGAGGTATATCCAAACCACTACGGAGCAAGTGACCTTCGTGCAAAATTAAAGACTATGGCTACGAATACATCATATTTTACAACAGCCGAGCAGAGCTTGATGAATGCTACCACAGTGACAACGGAGGATAAGAAGAATAGTACAGCCTATACCACCACAGACAAGTTGTATGCACTAGCGGCAGACGGCTTAGGTGATTCCTATACAACCATAAAAGCAGGAAGTGATAACAGTACAATACTTGCCATGAGTAGTTACTGGGACAGCGGAGCTTGGTTCTGGTTGCGCTCACCTAAAGCTGGTTATGGCGGCGAAGTGTTGCTCACCTATCCGGCCGATCATGTCTACTCCAGCGTGGTCAACAACGGTCTCGCAGTTCAGCCCGCTTCCAATCTGAATCTGTCATCTGTTCTCTTCGCATCTGCTGCGGAGGCAGCATCATCTGATACAGCAGAGTTATACACAATCGCATCGTATACGACGATGACTCTAAGACTGGAAGGAACAGGAAAGAATATTGGTACAGTAACATATAACACCACAACAGGTGATATTAAGGCAGCTAAGGGCAGTACATCACAAACCGTGGCAATTATCGTGCAGGGCAATGATGGAACAGACGACTGGTATTACAGTAAACAGATTACGGGAACAGAGACGATAAATGTATCTGCTATTGCGTCAGAATCATATACACCGAGCTCAATTGATTTATCCGCCTGCAAAATCTGGCTGGAAACTACAGACAGTACGGAAAATTTGACTTATGCGGTAAATGCAACAGAAACTGCAAGCAGTGATATCACATCAGTAGCAATTACAGATATCGATATTCCGGCAGCAAATACTGCCTTAGATACATCTGCATCCTGTACAACCACAGGTGTAAGCAACACCACACCACAGATTACATGGACACCAAGTGCTACCACAGCGGGATATAATACAAGCTACACCGCAAGCATTATACTTACGGCAGCTGCAGGCTACGAGTTTACGGATTCCACGACAGCGACCATAAATGGTAATACTGCAACAAGTGTTAATAAGAATGCTGACGGAACGCTTACAGTAACATATGTTTTTCCTGCCACAGCAAAGGATAAATTGACAAGTATCACCGCACCACAGGCGATAACCGTAGCGAATGGAACCACTTATAGTGCCATGAATTTGCCGGAGCAGGTAAATATTGTGACAGAAGGTAATACGGTAAGTAGTGCATCGGTCACATGGGATACAACTACACCGGCAAGCGGAAACTATGACCCGTCTGTATTAACTGAGCAGACGGTAACCTTAAATGGTACGGTAACATGTCCTGACAGTATTGATGCGAATGGAAGCTCGCTCACTACAACCATTACTATTACCATAAGTGCGGCAGGCATCGTTGGAGCACCGACAGCAAATCCGATAGCTGGAGCCTATACAGAGAATCAGTCGGTAGCACTTGCTTCTTCCACAGTGGGAGCAACGATTTATTATACTACTGATGGAAGTGAGCCAACAATAATTAGTGGTGCACCTGACGGAACTACAGCAAAGTACACAGCACCGATTGCGGTGACAGGAACAGAAGGACAAAGCAGTACAACTACCATCAAGGCAATCGCTGTTAAGAACGGTATGCAGGATAGCAGTGTAGAGACATTTACCTATACCATTCAGATTCCTGTACCGAAATATACTGTGACTGTAACGAACGGAAGCGGCACCGGGCAATATGCACAGGGCGAGACGGTAACGATTACAGCGGGTGCAGCACCAAGCGGACAGCAGTTTAAGGAATGGGAAGTAGTAAGCGGAACGATTACACTTGCAAGCAGTACGAGTGAAACAACTACCTTCACCATGCCTACAGAAGCAGTAAGCGTGAAAGCAAATTATGAAGCTATCCCTGTGACAGGGTACACCATCACAGCCACAGCCGGAGCAAACGGAAGTATTACTCCTAGCGGAGCTGTCGGGGTTGCAGCAGGGGGCAGTCAGACATTTACGATTAGTCCGTCATCCGGCTATGTGATTGATACCTTAAAGGTGGACGGTTTGGAAGTGACAGCAACCACAAGCTACACCTTTAGTGATGTGAAGGCTAATCACACCATAGAAGTTACATTTAAACAGGAAAGCCAGACACCGGATGTGACTGCACCAAGCATAACCACACAGCCGGGCAATGCGACAGTGAAGGTAGGTGAGACTGCGACCTTTACCATAGCAGTAAACGGTACAGACCTTACCTATCAGTGGCAGATAGATAGAAATGATGGAAACAGATGGGTAAACATTGACGGTGCAACGGCAGCAATCTATACCACATCCACAGTCGATATAAACTGTAGCGGATTTAAGTATCAGTGTGTGGTAAGTAATTCTGCAGGTACGGATACATCCAATACAGCAGTGCTTACCGTTATGGAAAATACCACTCCTGCCCCTGACTCTGTAGACTATGAGATTTTAGATGGTGCAAACACTAGCTGGGAACAGAATTCAGACGGAAGCTTTTCTATCAGGGGTAGCGGAGAGTTTTCTAAGTTCGTGGGAGTTAAGATTGACGGCAATCTTGTTGATGTAAAGAACTATACTGTAAAGAAAGGTTCTACTATTGTTACACTGAAAGCAGACTATCTGAATACCCTTTCTGTTGGAAACTATACTTTTGAGATAATATGGACAGATGGCACAGCCGCTACAAGATTTACTGTAATTAAGAGTGATTCCGGAAGTGATGAAACAAAAGATAATGATGGAAACCAGACAGATGATAATCAGCAGATAACCGCTCCAAAGACAGGTGATAATAGTCATACGGTTTTATGGATTTCTTTGTTAGGAGTGTCATTGGCAGGATTACTTTCAATGATGTATGTGAGAAAGAAAAAGGAAAATGAATAATATGTAGTTTTAGACGAGAACATATATTTAGTTTAGGGGATAACCGGTATTACAAGAGATGCTGATTATCCCCCTTGAATTTGGTGGTATATGTTGATTGTTATTCTTATGAGTTCGGGAGTATGAGCTGATCGCAGTATTTTATTACCCTGTCCTGCTGTTCCTATCATGTAGAAAATGTGCGGTTTGTGGTGATTGGAAAACGTGTATGAAGATATTTATTGAAATTTAAAAAACAAGTGGTGTTTTATCTGGTAGGAGTTTCCTAAATAGAAAAAATGGTTTTAAAAGGAGACAGCATGAGAAAATTATTAGAAAAATTTTTTCAACATTATTTGACGGAACGAAATCTTGAAGCTACACTGGCAGTTCTTACAGAAGATGTTGTTTCGGTGGGAACTGGAGAACAAGAAATTTCAAGGAATAAAGGAGAGCTTCGTGAATTGTTGTTAAGTGAATTTGAGGAGCTTCCAAATGCATTAGAATATGAGATTTGTGATTATATTCAAAATTTTTCGGGAGGGGGTAGTATATGTACACAGTTAGCTGTTTTTAACATCAGATTAAAGGCAGAAAATGAAATTACGGAAATACATTCCCGACTTACTTCTACCTGTGTAAAAGATGGCAATGAATGGAAAATTGCAAGTCTGCATATGTCTACCCCAGAACACGATCAGGAAAAAGGTGCATTCTTTCCGCTTTATTACGGAAAAAGTGTAGTAGGAACATTGTCGAAGGAATCCGAAGAAAAACTTACGGAACTTGTGACAAATGCACTTCCGGGAGGTATTATGGGTGGATATCTGGAAGAAGGTTATCCACTGTATACCATCAATAATAAAATGTTGGAAATTCTTGGATATACTTATGAAGAACTAATTGCTGTAACGGATGAAAAGATGATGAATGTTATTTATACAGCGGATCAGCAAAGAGTAGAAGAAAGTATCGTGGAACAGATACAGGAAAAAAACGAATATGAGATAGTGTATCGTGTTGTTGGCAAAAACAATCGTCTTATCTGGGTAAATGATATTGGGAAAAAAATCATTACAAATGATGGGCGGGAAGCCATGATCAGTATTATGACGGATATTACAGAACAGTTAAAGAGAGAGGAAATGTTAAAGTATGAGGCAGGGTATGATTCGTTGACAGGACTAAACAATAGGAAAAATGCAGTTAGTTTGATGGAGAAAGAATTTAATAGAAAGGCAGGCGGATATTTCTTCATTTGTGATATTGATAATTTTAAGAGTGTAAATGATACCAAAGGGCATTTGTTTGGAGATAATGTGTTGATCAAATTTGCTGACATTATGAGAAAGAAAGCAAGTGATAAGTCAATTCTTGCAAGACTGGGAGGAGATGAGTATATACTATTTTTTCCTGCTGACATAAATAAAAAAGATGTCATGAATATTATGCAGGGGATTCAGAAAGAATTTTTGGACTATATGAGAGAACTTATACCGGAATTAAATGTTTCCTTGAGTATCGGTGGTACGGAAAGAACAGCAAATGAGGATACAAAAACTCTGTATGACAGAGCAGATAAAGCATTATATCAGGCAAAAAACCAAAAAGGTGAATTAAGATTATATGAGCAGACTATATGAAAAAGGTCAGAAAACAACATTTTGGAAGCACAATAAAAGGAAAAATTACTATCTATGCATCAATCAGAAATGGTTGGTGCTTTTTTCATGCCTGAAGGAATCTGTTTTTTATGCCCATTTTTACGGAAGGAGGTATCGACCGTGGCTAACAGAATTATAGGTATTACTGTCAAGATTGGCAAAGATACCACCAAATTACAGACTGGCTTCCTGTATAATTCAAAGTGTAGGAAAAATAAAAAATTATATTTCATCAACGTTTCATAAAAGGTG